>TARA_B110001454_G_scaffold219058_1_pt1 | contig 22247 bp, 20 predicted proteins | sample TARA_B110001454 | Tara Oceans TARA_B110001454 (sample SAMEA4397004) | marine metagenome | biome: Polar Biome; feature: [MES] marine water layer (ENVO:01000295) within the mesopelagic zone...; material: water (ENVO:00002006), including particulate matter (ENVO:01000060) such... | reverse complement strand
GGTACACTATCAGGAAATCGCCTGGTACAAATCGCGGAAATTCGGCAACTAGATCAAGTTCTTTCATCAATACCCACATCGGAATCAGATTTTCGAGCTATGCTTAAAGAAAATCGTTTAGATGTAGACGAGGGGCACTTTGTTTATCTACCAAAAATTGTTGCCTTAATTGCTTCGAAACTCAACTAGGTAATTGTCAAAACTATTTCGTCCAGCGCTTAAATTGTCATTCCCTTTCAGACCATCTTACCAGACGGAGTTCTCTCTAAAATATGAATCGGCGCTAAGTAAAGCAATTGGCTTTTCAATGCTGAGGTCCTGACTCACTAGCGCGGAGAATATTGTAAACCCGCCGAGCAAACCAACAGTTTGAAGACGCGCATTGTTTTGAGGTTTGACGTTTAGTTCGTTCGTTGCAGTCGCAAGTCGATTTCAACAGTCTGCTTTTGAATTACGCCTTGGTAGTGTAAAAGCAATTTTTTCATTGGAACTAGAACTCGATTCGTTTTTTTTATTTCCGACATATACATATAGTACTCAATAATGCTTCCACCTTGTTTTGCCTCAATCGAAGTTTCGTACTTTGATATAGTTTCGCCATTTTTTGTATTTTGTACCTCTAGAGAGGATGGGCAATTTTTTAGGTCACCAGTTGGAATAAATCCGAATGATATAATTCTTAAAAAGAGATTTAAGCCATTTATATTAGTTGGAAAGTGCCCAATAGTTTCACATTTAAAATATGTAAATTTCAACCTTGCCTCCGGAAGTATTTCATTTAATTTATCATTTTGTCTAGCGGCCTCATTTTCAATCGTTTTTTTTATGTCGATATAATCGAAGTCATGACTAACTATTTCAGTTTTATCCTCGACTTCAATCAGCGGTGAGATTTTGAATTTATACGTAAGGTCGGACACCGCAATCCTTTCTGATCTGGTTGGGCCAGTAATTACACATCCATTAATAAAATACACTATAAGAACGAGGGCTATTTTAATCATTACAATCGCCTGGTTTTCCATCTATCGTTAGATCGCTTGTAAGAGAAAGCACGTATTGATTTTTGTTGGACGTAATCGATATTTTTTCGTATTTATCGGTTTTATCGGAAACAAAATGAATAGGTAATTCACCGGATCGCAAAGTCTGGGATGAATCAAAAATTCTTTCTGATATTTTCCAATTCACAGATAGATTAGGTATTGGAAACTGCTTTATACTAGATTTGTGGCAAACAAACCTGATCGTGATTTTGTGATGATACTTATATTTATTATGTCCTACGTGTAGAAATGCGTTAGGATCTCCCATTGACCAGCCGGAAGTTTTTTCATCCGTTATTTCGTATTTTCCAGAAGAGGTCGGGCTTGAAAGTTCCTTAGCATACCATTGATCGTAGGCCTCTTTGTTATTTTTTATTTGGTCTGCATTAATTGGATATTTTTGCGCTTGGTCCTGGGCTAGACGATTGTTATCGGAATACTTAGGGTTAACAACGCATCCACTAAATATTGAGGCCGCAATTAAAAAAACGGGTAGTAAAAGTATTCTTTGCATAAATATTGTGGCTAGCTGTGTTCTAATATTTTAACCTTTTGATTTACCAGAATTTAAAAGAGTACAACTATAAAATAGTAGTGTTTTTGTTTTCATCGTCAATTTAATATGCTTTGGCAGTCGAACATTAGAAATCAAATTTATAGGAGCAAGAATATTCTACAGATTATTAAAACCTCAACCCAACACCAAGACAAAAATATAAATAGAATTTTAGATCTAGCTCTGACCTTGTATACGTAATATTATTGTAGGTAAATTCGTTCAAAAATACTTTATAGATTCCATATTTTGCAATGAAGTCTATGGGTAAATCGGCACCTAAAATGGCTGAAGAATATATAGCGCCCATATGAAAATCTACTTTTCTAGCATATTGAGTTTCTGTTAACGGCGAATCGGAACCACTAAATTTAAAATCGCCCGCACCCAAGAAAAGACCCATTTCTATTCTAAAACGATCAGCAGGTTGGACCCAGAAGCCGACTTCTGGCCCAATACTTACAAAATTAGAAGTAAAATCTCCATCGGGTCTAGTGTCTGAGCTTCTTTGTGAGTGGTTTGTAAATTCTTTTGAGTAGTTTAGACCAAAATAAATTCCTTTATTTTCACCTAAAAAATAGCTTATTGAAAGTTGATCTACACTTGTCCACGCGGTTTGTAGATAGTTCTTGTTAGTACTCTTACCTCCGGCAAGGGGCATCTGTTTTTCAACGGCAACTTTAATATTGTCTGCGAAAACAACATTAAAGTTGACTAGGGTTAGAAATAAAAAGTAACTAAATAAGTTCGTCATACATCCTATAGTTTAATTTTAATACCAACTAAGTTTAATAGTGAAGTAATATAATTTAAAGGAATATCAATCAATAAAGCTCTATCTAAACTATAAGTTAACCACAAAGCGCCTGCTGTAGCTACAACAAATCCGTCTAGAGGTTTTATCGTCATATATGCGATGCCATTTAAAAACAAATTCATATCTCCGGCAACTCGCCCTAAGGAATAGTCTAACCGTGAGCTAGTCCAATTTATTTCTTCTGCATAGGCGCGATCATGGTCCATGCAAGCCCAATCCAGAGAATCCTCCGGATCTACAATGATTTCTCCTCTTGGCTTGTCTACTGCGCCATTTGCTGAGTAACCACAATAGGCACCGTGAACATTTGTCCAATCTCCTGGAACCTTAGCTTTGCCTTTTGGGTCTCTAAACTTTAACGGATTATTCTCAACATAAGCGTATTTATTTGCGAATGTTGCTGGCTTAGAAATTACACCTGGATCAGGGTCTTTTTGGATAAATCTACCCAGTTCAGGACTATAATATCTTGCACGGTAATAAATTAATCCACTTTCACGGTCCAATTCTCTTCCGTTAAACGAGTATGCGGTACTCACGTTAGGACTATTCGTAATATCAATGCTATTTCGATCAACAATTTTTTCTACTTTACCAAATGTTGAGTAGGAAATTTTCTGAATGATTTCTCCGGAGCTATCTGTAACTGCTTCGATCGATCCCAAATGATCTTTAATGTAGTGATATCTTCCGGCGTTTTTAGCAATTCCGGAATCTTTTCCATTTGTGGTTACTTCAGTAGACAAGATATCGTCATCTCGAAGGCTTGAATGAATATGAGTTGTAAGGCGATTTCCAGAGTTGTCAAATTCTGAAATGACGTTGTCTCCATCATAAATGTATGCTCGCGAAAACGATTTGCTGCTGTCGATGTTATTTACAACCGATTTATATATCCGTCTGCCTTTAGGATCATAATAGTACTTAATCGTTTTTTCCAATTGAGAATTGCCCGCATAAATTTGAATTTCTTTAAGCTGGTTAAGTGAGTTGTAAATGTATTTTTCATTTGCGCCGTCCGATATTGCTGTTTTCCCAACGATATTGCCATTTCTGTCACTTATATAGGAACTACTAACAGTGCTAAGCAATATTTGTTTAGTGGAATTGTATCCATAAGAACCTAGATTGTCGGAAATTCGGTTTCCGATTTCGTCATATGAGAACGTTTCATTGCCAGCTGATGACGTTGACGAAGTAACCTGACCATTTAGGTCATAGTTATAGTCAAAATTGCCAGCAATTGTACGTTTTTGCAAAGGTAGGCCTCGTTGATCATACCTTTTGGTTCTAACCAATCATCAATTCTTTCTTCATTTAGGAAGATGGGGCAGCGGTCGTGTCCGGTCTCTAATACTTCAACTGGCGGTTCATCAGTAATCAAAGCAAAGCTATAGAGTTTTTCTTTGCCATTTGTCCAAACGTCCCAAATAACTGGAACAACCATGTAGTCCATTCCCTTCGGTTCAAATTTTAAAACTATATTTTCTTCAGTTTCACCTTTGCGTAGGTTTCGTTTTTCAAAGTCGTGCTTAGCTACATTCTCGAAAAAAGCCTCAAGAATGACCACACCGTGGAAAGAACCGAATTCCTTTTTCCAGAATTCAGCAAGACTATCTCTTCTGGCGTTGTAGCATCCTGGATATTTTCTGTCGAAGTCGGCTTTCATTCCGGGAGGTCGTAAGTGATAACGCATTGGAACTAGTTTACGTTTACCTTTTTCCATTATTATTATAGGTGCATAATAGAAAGCGTAAATTCTGGAATCGTTTTCTCTAATTTTTGTATCTTTGATTTTTTCTAGCCTTTTTTGAATCCTGTCAATTTGGCGTCCAGACACTTCAATGTCATTCAATGCTTTCTTGGTTTGTTTCTTCTTGAGTGATTCGGTTGCCAGGTAAAGTCTATTCTTTTGCTTAAATAGGTCAGCTTCAAGTTCGGAAATTTTTTCTGTACGATATGTCTCTATTAACTTAGAGACTTTTTTTTCAAACGGGGTGTTGGGATTTTTAAAGTTTTGTTCAAAGGCTTTGGGAATTCTAATGTTTTCACCTTCAGAACGTTTTACAAAGAGATCAAAAGTGAGCTGTTCATCCATTTTGACATGGAAAGAAAGGCCAAGGTTTTTAGCTTCTTGTTTGACTAGAGCAGAGTAGCACATTTGAACTCCTATAGTGTTAAAGTTTATCCACAATTACCCTGCAAATAAAGGCTTACCTGTCTAGAGGTCTATTTTTAACGACAAAGTAGGTCAATTGTTAGAAATCGCCTTGATATTTATTTACATATAATTTACATATTTTGTATGGTGCCAAAAGAATGGAAAATTTTATTGGAATTCTTTAAACGGCTCAGGCAGAAAGCCTACCTGGCTAAGTTTGAAAATGGCCGAACTGTTACCATGTCGATGCGTAGTAAAGAGCGTCCATTGATGAGTAACTTAGACGAGCTAGTTAATATCGCTGAGTCCGAACTTCGGTTGTCGGATAAAAATGTAAAAGCAAGCAGGAATGCTTGGTTATACGCAGTCTCAATTCTTAGAAAAGAGAGAGACTTTTTTGACGAGTTTAAAAAAGATAAAGTGCTTAAACAAACATTAGAAAAGTTTTTAAAAAGGGGTAATTATGAAAATGAAATATAAAAGTCCAAAACTTATTTTCTTAGAGTCTAAACCGAAGCTTTTGAGCTATTTGAATAGCGTTAAGTTTGATTTGGATTCCATAATTTCTATTGAGTTTAGAGAAAGTTCTTTCGTTTTTAAAAGTTTAGCGTTTACCTACGTGGTTAATACGGATTCCGAATTCAGTTTCTTTAAATCGAATTTAATTTTTAAAGAGATAGCTTGTGAGGCTGGCTAATGGCACATCGACCACAATATACACAAAGGCTGCCTATGCAGAGCTTTTGGATAAAGAAAAATGACTTCTATTATTGCAATAGGGCGGGTACGTTGCGAAAAAAAACCGGGGTCCTACGCTTCCTATAACCCGGAATGCAAGAAGTTTAACTTTGCCATAGGCAAGGTAATATCTAAAGTATGGCTTACCAGAAGTAACGTGGTATTTGTGGAGGTCAATAGTCACGAATATGATGCCCGAGTTTCCTTAAATAGCGATCAAATAAAGCGAAACTTTGATAAGTAGCCTAAATTACTTCGAGGATTTATCAGATCAATACTAAGCTAGTACAAATTAGTAGAAATTTAGCTTTTATCGCGACGGTTTTTTATTACTACACTTAGTAACAAGGTTTCCGAGTCTCTCATTTTTGAGAGACTCTCTCACGGATAAGGAGCCATTCTGGCTCTGAGAAGTATGTAATTCATTCATGCCGGTTGTTTTTGTAAATCAATTAAAATCGTTTAAGCCACTGGAACGGTTTAGAATTGTGCATTGCTTGATTATTTAGTTAGCAACAGCTTATTTAAGGTGGGTTGCTTTGGCACAATATCCGCAATTGGGAGGAATAACTTGATCTTCCAATAAGGGGTTAAAATGTTTCTTGGAAAATGGCTGTTTTTAATATTTTTCTCAATTGGTTTTTTAGTGCAAGCCTCAGCCTATGCTCAAGATTCGTCTAAAACCTATTTCAAAGGGATCTATTCTTTTCCACTTTCACTCGATCCAATAAAAATGAACGACACAGCCTCACTGACGGTTGCTAATCTAATTTATGATGGACTATTGAAATTCTCTCCTACCCTTAAAATTGAAGGTGCTTTAGCTGATACCTGGTCTACGAGTAAAGACGGCCGTACCCTTAGATTCCAGCTTAAGACAAATATATTTTTTCATTCAGGTGATGCCATTACTGCTGCCGACGTCGAGTTTTCATTGAAGAGGGCATTGTTGCCAGAAAGCAAGGTTCGCAAGTTTTATGACTCGATAAAAGAGATTCGGGCCATTGATGATAAAAATTTAGAGATTGAATTGCTGTACCCATTTCCGCCGTTTCTATCGGTTCTGGCGGGTGCGACAGCAAAGGTTCTTCCGAGATCAAAAGTACTCGATCCTAATTTTTTTCATAGTCCGATAGGGTCAGGTCCATTCAAATTTATAGGCATCAATCAATCGAAAAAAGAAATGTCTTTGGAGGCATTTTCCAAGTTTCATGCGGGTAAACCAAAAATTGATCGCTTAATTTTAAAAGAAACAACTCAAGACGTCGCTCTAGAACTAGCTAAGTCTGGAAACATTCATGACCTCTCAAGTTGGCCATTGACTGAAAATGATCCAATATTTCGCATGGGTCAAAAGGTATCTAGTCCGGTAGCTTCAACTTGGATTATAGGAATGAATACGCTAAAACCACCATTCGATAATCTAAATACAAGGCAACTTTTCAAAGTCAGTTTTCCAGTCGAGACATTCCGTCAATCGTTTTATCCCGATTCTGTAAAAGCCAATGGCTATGTTCCCAATGGGCTTTCCGGCTCCCAAGTAAAAATAGATTTGAATGTTAAATGGGCTCGCCCTATACGAAAAAAGATTACAATCGCTATTCCTGCCGAGTTAGCTAGGGCCAAAGATATGAAAGTGTTGGTTGAAAAAGAAATGTCTAATAGGGGTTGGAGTGTTGAAGTGGAGTTGATGGCTTGGAATAGCTTGATGGACGGGTATGCTAAAAAGTCTCATCAAGCATTTTTAGTAGCGATGAACATGGACTACCCCGACGCGGATTTCCTATTGAAAAATTTTGAATCGGATAACCTAGATAACTTTAGTGGACTAAAGAACGCCAAGCTAGACGAGATTTTGAAAAAGTCACGGGCTACGCAAGATAGAAAAATACGGGAAACTTACTATTTTGAGGCCTTGAAATTGACAGAGAAATCCTCCGTTACGGTAAATCTTTTCCACCCTAGAGCAAATTATTGGATTTCAAACTGTGTTCAAAATTTTAGACCGAATATTCTATCAGATGTTTATATTGATTATACTAATGTAAGTCTTTCGACAAATTGCTTGCCGGAAAAAGTGGCGGAGTAATGAAAAGAGTTACTTTCTTTAAGCACGTCAATAGTTCACTTAGTCTGTATCGATGGACGATATCACTAGTTAGTGCTGTTTCTGTATCATGTTTGATTGCGGCAAACTCTCTTGAATCAAAATTTGAGACAAACGTTAAGACGGCGGAGTCTCTGTCTCCTTATCTTGCAACGTTGATTGAGTCTTCAGATCGCCCCGAACTTTTGCGAGTTCTGCAGTCGACTTCTGAGGCAATTCGATCAGACCTAATAGTTGTCCAAGGCGGTGACGTATTTGCCTCAAGTCGAAGTCTTGAGGAACTTGATCGTCCATTTATCAAACCAGATTCTATACTGAAATTGTGGAATAAGGATATTGGCCGTAGTGAAATTATCACTTCAAGTGAAATTAAACGACCGGGCCAAGCTCCTTTAGATGCTACAATTTATATAATTTCTCCCTTGAAGCCAATTATCGCGAGCACCCTAGGGATTTTCAGTGGCATATTTTTTCTTTGTGTTTTAGTTTCGCTGTTGTCGGCCCATCAAATGAGAAAAGCCATAAAGAAAGCGTTGCGTCCGATCGATCAACTTCACGCCGAGATTAAAGGAATGTTGGCTGAAAATATTGGCGAATCGGCACCTATCCAAATACGGGAGCTTGAAGAAATAAGAAATACCGTACGCATGACAAAAACGGCGCTGGAGAATGCAAAGGACCAAATTGCTGAATCTAAAGCAAAAAAACTTTCTACGGATGCTTACAAAAGACTTATTCATGATCTTCATAATCCAGTTTCGGCGTTGAGGCAAATGAGCAGTCTTGCGAATGATGAATCTCAAGACTTGGAAACAAAGATTGAGGCTGCCGATAGTATCTCTAGACTGGCTGACCAGATTTTGAGCCAAGTTACCGCCGCAAAGAAAAATTTAGAAGATGAACCAATTGCTCTAAGGGAATTGAACATTATCAATTGTATCCAAGATGGAATTTATCAGGCACAAACCCTTGAAAATAAAAAAACTATTTATGCTGATTTTGAATCTGAATATTTTGGTGTTCCTCATGATCCCGTACTTTTAAAACGGGCGTTAGTAAACCTGCTAGAAAATGGCCTTGAAGCGGCGAAAAGCCAAGTTCGTGTTTCAGTAGTTAAAAATAGTAACCATGCTATCATTCGTATCTGCGACGACGGAATCGGCATGGATGAAAGCAAGGTTCCACTTTATTTTCAGGGGCGAGGTCAATCGGGGAAAGCAAATCGACAGGCATTTGGTCTCTCGTCGACGAATCACATTGTTCATTCTCACGGTGGAAAATTGATATATAAAAGAAGTGATCTCGGAGGCTCTAGCTTTGAGATTCGTTTGGGGATTATATGAACATAAAGCCAAAAATACTTATCTGTGATGATGATTCTGATATTTTACAGACTCTTAATCTAAGCCTCCGTTCAAGTTTCGAGGTCGTTACTGCAAATACCGTAGAAAAAGCAAAAAGAATTGTTTTAGAAACCGACTTTGATGCGGCTATCATTGATTTAAATTTTGACGGTCAAGAATTCGATGGAATTCATCTTTTGGATTTTATGAACAAGCAATCTGCGGGAACTTTCCTGATAGTGCTCAGCGGTGATACAAGTACACGGCGGATTGTTGAGGCAACCAGAAGAAAACATTTTCAATTCATCGTTAAAGATATCGACTACTTTGGATTTCTATTAAGTTCTCTTAAGAATGCAACTCAGTTGCGGATTGCCACCAAGGCGGAAGCTCAAACTAAATATCTTACTCAATCCGAGTCGGTAAAAAACGTTCTTCGTCAGGTAAATACTATTCTTAGAAGTAATTCTGAGTCTCCAATTTTAATTTTGGGTGAAACTGGAACTGGGAAAGAATTTTTAGCTCAACATATAGCGCATAATCTTAAATTAAAAGCGGTGAGTACCAATATGGGTTGCATACCGAAAGAAATGGCTGAGAGCATTTTGTTTGGCCATGAACGTGGTGCTTTTACTGGAGCCATTGCAAATAAGACAGGTCTGATTGAAACGGCACATAATGGCCTTTTCTTCCTTGATGAAATTGGAGAATGCTCTTCGTCTGTTCAATCTAAACTCTTACGTGTAATTCAAGAAAAGGAAGTTCAACCTCTGGGCTCAAATAAAACCAAGAAAATAAATGTACGCTTCATCGCTGCTACCCATAGGGACCTAAACAAACTTGTCGCGGACGGTACATTTAGACTCGATCTTCTTCAAAGGCTTAATACATTCGTTTTGAAGTTACCGTCTTTAAGAGAGCGTCCCGAGGATATCATTTTTTATGCAAATCTGTTTATTGACGAACTATCTCGAAATGGGGATAGGTTTCACTTAACTCAAGATGGAGAGTTAGAGTTGCTGAAGTATCGTTGGCCAGGAAATATCAGAGAGTTAAGAAACGTTATTGAAAGAATCATAGTCCTGTCTTCCAAAACTACTATAGATAGTGGAGTCGTAGCTGAGGCCATCGGCTATGGCCAATCTCCGAGCGAAACAAACCTTACTAGGGTTGCTGTTGTAGAAACTAATGCCCGTAAAGAAGAGTTAATCAAAACGTTGAATGAATTTAACGGCAATAAAAGAAAATCTGCTGTAAGTCTGGGAATTAGCGAAGCCACTCTTTATCGTTGGTTGAAGGATTTTAATCTTAACAAAACATAAAGCGCACAAGCTTTTAAAGAAAAATTTGAGGCACTCATATGATTAAATTAACCTATGTTCCGTCTGTCTCACCCAATGGACCGAAACTTTTCATAATTCCTGGTGGACCTGGGTTAAGTTCGCTTACTTTGCGAGGCCTTGATGTGCTCAAACGGAGTTTTGAACTTATTTATGTAGATATCCAGGGGACGAATGATTCCAGTTATACAGGAAAAAAAACGTTCACCGAAATCACAACAGCGTTGGAAAAGGTTGTAAAAAGTGAATCCGGTTTGAAATATGCGTTAGGCCATTCGTTCGGAGGCTTTGTCGCCGCAGAATTACTTGTTCGTGACGTAGTTTCAGGACTTGTTTGTATTTCGACTCCATTTTCGAAAGCAGCGCTTTCATCTGCAAATGATAATTATTTGAAAAACATGTCACCCGCTTTAAGTGACGCAGAATTAAAATGGACCGAAATGCGAGACGATTCGTCTTTTGCTAATTGGGTTTCGGAGTATGGCGATATGTATTTTTTAACACCAAAAGGCAAAGATGCTCTGATAAATGACAGGGTGTCTGCAAAATATTTCTTGGATAACCGAGCAGATGTTTTAGGAAAAGAAGACTTGTTGGATGTTCTTCGGACAATTGAACAGAAAAAGATCTTCATTGCTGGAAGCGCCGATAAACTTTTGGACGTAGATATTTTAAAAAATGACTCTTTAGCAGGCGGATTTGAATTTTTCGAAGTTGAAAATGCGAGTCACTTCGTAACTATGGACCAGCCCGATAAGGTTTCAAATTTAATAGAAACAGAATTTTTATATCATAAGGGGGAGAAATGAAAAAAATGATACAGGTGTTGGCCGTTATACTTGCTCTCGTGGCAGGATTTCAATCTATGAAGTCTTATCAGGCAGATGCCGGAAATGACTATATAAGCGACATTGAAAAATCCAAAGTGAGGCCAATTGTTGTCTGCGGGGAACCTGGGATTTAGTTTGAATAAAGACTATGGAAAATATTTAGGCTCGGCAATGATGATCGGGTTTGGTGTGATAGCACTTTATCGCTGGCACCAGACTCAGCTTATGTTTTTTTTACTGTTGGTTTTGCGGGATTTTGCAGCGGGGTACTTTTTTTTAAAAAGGAAACCTAGCCGATCAGAAGGTGGTTTGATTCCGAGTGTTCTGGCCTATGTATCTTCGGCGATGCCACTTCTCTATTTGGGACCTGCTGTCGATACCAAATCGTTACTACTTGTTTCGGACCTCTTAGCTATATCTGGCTTTTTAATAGTGGTCTTCGCGACAATTGAACTTGGAGTCTCCATTGGAATATCACCAGCCAATCGTGGCCTAGTAAGCAGTGGAATCTATCGCCACATTAAGCACCCAATGTATTTGGGATATGCGATTTCAGAGACAGGGTTGGCACTTTTAAATCCTATAAATGCGGCATTACTTGTTATTTCACTCTCTTTTTATTTGCTTCGAGCGAATCTTGAAAATAAAGTATTTAAAATGATTTAGTGAAAGGTACCCCTTATTTTTTGTCTTGCGTGAATGGGTCCTTTTACGTCGTTTAGGAAAAATTTTTAGGAATTTCATTATGGAAACCGAAATAACAACGGTAGACGTTACAGCAACATTGAGACCGACGCGCATTGCTTTTCTCATAGATATTAGATCTCCGCTATCTTGGATAATGGACGAAGTTTTGCCCTGGATTTCAACAGTATGGGGTGGGTCGAATTATTTTTTCCTGCCGATAGGTGAGAATGAGCAAAACAATCCAGATATTCAAGTTTGGATTAAATTGTTACAGAAGTATGATCCTGATCGAATTGTCTCAACAGCTTCGTTTTCCGAAAGCTTTTTGGAATTCTTATCCGAGAGCTTGTTAACTCGGGCCGAAATATTTCAATTTGATTCCGAAGTTGTTCAAATTCCGAAAATGGTTCATCGAGGGCATCATTATACGATGCCTTTCGAGGACTTGTTTTCAGGTGAGTTGCAAATGACCACGATGGTCGAATATGGCCCGACTGAAAGCATAGTACATGATTTGTGGTTTTTTTCCCATTTTGGAAGGAGTGGGAAATATCAAAAAGACGTTTGTGTAAATGCTAATTTGGTTCATTTTAACAATTTAAACATTACAATCCAGGACATTGAAAACAATTGCGTAGATATCGCAAGTTGTAGATATCCAAATAACTTTGATGGTAGCCCGATGAAAGAGACCAACAGGTTTCTTGGTGCTGCGGGGGTAAATGGCCCAGTTATTCCTTATTTAATTCCCTATATCGTTATTGTGGGAGATAAAATTGAAGATTGGTGCTTATTTCAGACTCTTCAGAATTTCTATTTTTCAGTTCGCTGGATTCCGACATCATTGTTGATACCAAAACAAGAGAGTATTCCTAGTGAATTTGACTTTCTATTGTATCGAATGGTTACGGATCAGGATCGAGAAAAAGGATGTGTTTTTACTTCAGCGTCTCTCAGTGAAGCTGATTTGAATAAGTTTGTTTCGGATTCGATTAGTAGAACAGAATCGAAGATTTCTGGTTCGTCTTTTATGAGACCTCGATATTCTTTTGATGTTGATTTTAATTCTATTGTCAAAAACTGGTTAGAGTGGGGAGAACCGAATAATTTCTCGGAAATTGCAATGTTGTTTAAGGGGACATCGTCGATTCAAAAGGCCCCCTTGCTTTCACCAAAGGGCTTTAAATTGGAAACGAGTAAAGCGAAGTTTCAGATAGATTTGCATACTTCAGCTTATAAGTTTCTCGGACATAATATGATAGATTCGGTGCCTATTCGATGGCCAAACGAGAGAATAGCTTTAGATGATGATGCAAGAAGGTCGTATACCGGAGGCGTTTCATTTAATCCTATTATGCATCTATCTAGAGCTGGGCAACAAATTGAGTCGGCCCTCCATGGTCCCCGCCTGGTTAAAAATAAATTCTTTCAAGATTTGAAAGAGATACTTTCAAAGAAGAATCTTTCACCGAGAAAATCAATAGGTTCTATGAATATAGATGCTGTGTTGAATCTTTGGTCCGGAAGTGTCGATCTGTTTTACGAAGAATATTACAACTCAGATTCATGCAATGTCTTTGAAGTATTTAGAAATGGATCGAAAGCCAAAAATAAAACAAGCCTAGGGCTTGCTCTTCATGCTGGAATTGTGATTAAAAATCGATTCCTATTTAGCATGCCTATTGCGGAAGCCTTTGGAGTGCCCCTTTCTTCGGTAACTATTGATTTGTTGAATCAGTGGATTGAGCGTGAGGTGTTAATTCGTGGAGAAAAACTGATTTGTCAGACCTGCGGATGGGTGGATTTTTATTCTGAAGGGAGTGTAAGTCGTAAGTTTAAATGCAATCGATGTTCTAATATGCATACCCGCAATATTTTATCCTCGGGCGACATTGATCCAAGATTTCTCTATGATCAGAATCCTTTAGTCTATGGGTTGCAAGAATCAAATAGCGATCTCGTTCTATATGGCGCAAAAAAAATTAAGGATACTTCTAAAAATTATTTTGAGTTTGAATGCGAAGTAGAGATATGCAATGAAAATCAAAACGCAGTACAAGAAATTGATATTATAGGAAATTTTGACGGTAAGCTATTGGTCGCCGAATGTAAGACGAACGGAACCCTTAAGAATCCTCAACTTGCAAGATACGTAAAGTTTTGCCGCGACTTTAATGTAGGTCATTTTGTTTGTATATCTTCAACAGGTTGGTCAAATCAGACAAAGGCCAACATCGAAAGTGCATTTAGCGGTCTTAAATATATTCGCATTTTGTTTATTTAAGATATGGCAATAATAGGATTGAAAAGAATTCGAGGGTTTTGATAAAAAAAAGTGTCATGATTTTTCTATATTTTTAGCGACTAAGAATTACATTTAAATAAAAAAGCTGGAAGGTTTTGTGCCGAAACGAAAAAAGCTATCATTGAAAGAACGAATCTGGAATAAAATATCTGAGTTTTTGATCGATTTTGCGGAATCATTGCCACCAGTAAAAAGAGGTTTACTCAGTTGGCTTCAAAAAGTTAGGCGAGAGCCTCGCTTAACTAGAAATGCTAAACCTAAAGGACTTAATCTTGATTTAGAATGCATTTGGATCTGTGAAATTGTTCCTATTGAGCAATTCGAAAAACAAATCGCATCTATAATTAGATTAATACAGAATCATAAAACTACACGATTCCTTCCCGGAGCAAGACAGACGAAGGACATTTTTCAAGCCTTAAAAGGATTGAAGGAAGGTGTTCTTGGCAGTTCATGGCACAATATTGGGTTGCTTGATTTTGAAAAGGTTACTAAGTTTAAAGAAGTGGATTACATGACCTTAGAAGTTGAATCTTTATCAGGAGGACATGTTGCGCTTTATTTTTTCGTAACTCCAAAAAATTCATTCAAGCAAAGAATAGCTAATATGGTAGACTCTGAAACGATGCCTCACTCTGTGCTTTTTCCACCCCGGAAATTTAGAAGTATTTTTAAGGATCGGTGGGGATACAAAATTATTTCAGGGGAGTCACAAAAACGAGCGGATCTTCAAAACTTATTATTTGAATTTAAAATGGAATGTTCCAGATATTTAAATCCATATGTAAATGGACTCTTTTTTAAAGCTAATCAAATTGTTCCTTCTGTCGAACTTTGGCTTAAAGAAGATAACTCCGCAGTACCTCAAACTGCCAATAAGGCTCCTTTTCAAACATTTTGGGATAGCGTCGGCCTTTCGGAATTTAGCTGGGAAACATATAAGGAGCAATCAGATACTTTTTCAGTAACATTGCCAAGTGGTGATTTCTCCGATCTTTCTATTAAATTCGTTTGCGATTTGAAAAAAGTTTCTCTAAGTTCGGGATACACAAATATTCAGAGTCAGGTAGAAAACCAGGTAAACGATTGGATTCCAGCGCTTTTAAGCTTGTGGTGCGTCCGATCAATATATCGCGACCTTTTAGACGATATTGGTTCACATCGCGTTCGGCTTTTTTCAAAAATAAATGGAATAAGGACATATAAAGCATTTTACTGGTCCGGCCTTCTTTTTGGAATAGAAATACAGTACAAACGATTGCAAAAGGATTTCGATTTAGGCACTTATTCCTCAGTTTTCTCGCGTGCAGGATTTCCTGCATTTATAAGGACGTTGCCATCAAAATATGTTTCAAATCTTCAAAACGATCTTGTTGGAAATACAAAGTATTTTTTAAAAAGCTTAGTTGAAATGGTCACAGCGACGCAAAATATTTTAAAAACGAAAATCGACTTACAAATCATTTCAACTAATTATTGGACTCAAGGTCTGGTTATAATTCTAACGATAACGATGTTCATCTTAAGTCTTTTCGCGGTGATTACCGGCACTTTATCGATAGCTACTAAACCAAAAATATGCGAGGCGCCTCGATTCACCGGGTTCTGTAAACACGTGGAGAAATTTTTAATGGAAAAATGAGAGGCTTGTGAGGTTTTTGGGTGTTCCTGCGGATTGTCTCACTTTAAGACACGCCCGTAGAATTCGGTATACGCCCGGATAGGCCCATTGGCCCCCGTGGATTCTGGTCTTAGAATTGCTTTGAATATAAGAATAAATTCAAATCGTTCAAGGTGTTTGGATTGGAGGCTTGAGTGTTGTCTGGAGTGAACTCTTTTATTCTTTGCTTTCGCAGCGTAGGGCGTAAAATGGGAATCTGTCTAAGTTATATTCTGGCTGTGTCCATGTTGTCATGGTCTGCTGGCGCCATTTCCTATCAGGGTGGCTCTAGCTTTCGAGCACAAAAGGAGTTTGCTAATCTTTATTTGCCGCAGGAATACCGACGTTTGGATCCTTCGCAAATTCCCGAAACGGTTTTTCAAACGCAACGGACTTTGATTGAAGCTGCTTTAGGCAGCATTTACGCTCGATTGACGATTCCGGTGGCGGTGGACGGGCAAAGCAGTACAGCTCTGCGAAGATATTTTCCCTTAATTCAACATGAGCTGGAAAAAATAGATCCTCAAGCCCACGTCCTTCCCAGTGGAGGCGTGGTCCGATTTGCCCTGACCTATTTATACGATCAGATGCTGATCGCCGAAGCGCAAGAACCCGGTTCGGCACAGCGCGTTTTGCATCGAATCGCTTACGTGGATGAATTTGATTTACCGGCGGCACAAGTTCGGGGCGTTGGCGGGGATTTAGATGTGTTTCTTCTGTCGAACCATTTTAATCAACTGAAGGAAAAACTCCTGGGGCTAACTAATAGCGCGGAAACGGAAAATCATTTTTCGACCTCAAGTCACAGTATGAAACGGGTTTTTTTTCCTGTCGGTGACACGAAGGATTACAATGAACATATTCACCGCGCGGCTAATCAAGGTGGAAGCACAGTGGATCTTTTAGCTTACGATTTGAAAACGAAAAAAATCGTGGATCCCTTCCGCTTCCCTCAGGCCTTCAATGATCTGATCGGGGGCGTGATCGATTATGCACCGCCAGTTGATTCTCAAGCGGTGGAAGATTGGGAAAAACAATTGGTGCGGGGCCTTCGAAGCTTAGTGGAATTGCCCTGGGTTCATTACCGTGACGAAAGTATTTTGCGAGAAGAATTAAAGCAAATGATCCACAACGCTGAACGTGGTTATTCACCAAGCGCGAAAGCATTAGAGCAGTTTGGTAAGACTTTGCGAAATGCCCGGTACGGTGGGGCTCATAATCGATTTTTCCGTGGTGAAGCGGAAAGTCTGGATGAATTGGTTCAGAAACTTTTAAAAAGTCTTTATCAACTGAAAGGTATTCAGTATTTCCCAGAATTCATTGAGCATCGCCCTTTAGAAAACGAAGAAAACCGAGATTCTTTCAAGGAAATTCCTGAGAAGGTTTTGCTGCGGGTGCCAGAGTTCTTGGAAAAATTCACGGATCATAGTTACGTTTTCCATGGAACTTCCACCATGGATCAAGCCATGGCGATTTTGCGTCAAGGCCTTATTTTAAGTAAGGATTCTCAAGGACATGCTTTATTTGGTCGAGGCGCTTATTCTTCGAAAAATTTAACCTTGGCCCAAAAATATTCTGGTTTAAATGGAGTTGTTTTAAAGCTTAAAATTAAGAATGATACTAGGCTCAGAATTCTGGATTGGTCCGAGGTGCAACATTCTGCTTTCGGAGTTCGCGTCCAGCAGGAAGCACGTCAAGCCCAACGTGATGTTTTTGAGATTCTTTCCCGTGATTACGGAATCGACATCATCGTCAATGAATTCGTTTTGCTTCAGAACTCTTCGGCACTGGATATGGCAGATGGCTTAGGTCATTTGCTGCGTGGACTGCAAGAACATTTACTGCGAAAAGATGAAACTAAAACAATCCCAATTTTAGAGCGGGAAATGATTGAAGTCGTGAACCTGACATCTTATTCCCGCACTATTGGAATCATCGGCTCTGATTCGGAAATCAATTTTTATCAAAAAATATTGGATTTTTGGTTGAAATCCAAACCCTTGGTGAAAATGGATTTGATTGTTGAGCTCAACGTCTTGGCCAAAGGAAATCCCAACCTGCAGAAAACTTTACGAAGCGGGCCCGCTAGCCGATCTCTTGGCGAATTTTTTCGAGCGTGGCATCTACTTCATCGATTCCCCACATCTGATCAAAAGCTCGTGTCGCGACAAAACGACGTGACTTACGCGGAGATCACGGGGCAGTACTTAAGCGGTGAAGCTTTAATGGGTTTGATTCAAACTCTGAATCGAAAAGAATCCCAGCCAATTTTTGAGGACATCATCCATTTACAGACCACGGATTTGCTGACGATCCAAAAACACTTAACGCGCAGAGTGGACCGTGAAGCCGATAAAATGGCCGCTAAACTTCTTTCCTTGACTCGGCTCGAAGATGTGGGGGTTTTGGATCAGTTAGCGCAGACCCTGAAGCGAAATTCTTTGAATGATCGATCCAGAATCGAAGCCGCCATGGCCGCCACCGCAAATACGGATACACGTTACAAACCTATGCTTGAAGGTTGGCTTGAAGCGACGAGCATTTTGCTAAGTGAGGCGACTTTAGTGAAAGCCATGAACTGTTTGCTTCGAGCAGAGGCCGTCGTTCGTGCTGATCAGGGATTATCCACCCAATTTGATCGTGCCGTCATTCAGTTATACAGTTGGAAAAGTGGTTTGGCAGGAATACCGTCGCTTTGGAATTACGTCGTCAATATTCGTAGTTTAGATCCCGATATTATCTATGAGCTACTGGAAAACATTCCGCGCCACATCGCTATTTACGTTTTAAAAGGCTTAGTGTCGGAATTGCCAGCGAATCACCCAGCCCAAAATTATCTTCAGGCCGCGGTTCATAGTGCGGAAAATTCAGTCCATTCTTCTCGGCATCGGATTCTGTACGATAAGGAAGGAAAAAATCTGGTAAATTTTCTGACGGACTTCAAAAAACAGTCCGCCGCTGTTCAACAATGCGCTAGTTTTTATAGACGATAGCTGAAAAAGCGCTCTCAAGTCTTCTGCAACGAGCAAATACAAATGAAGCAACGACTAAGGTCACGAAATGGAATCTGGCAAGCTTTATCTTGGAGAAATTCTGTACTGACTTTTCAGATAGCGACATTAAAGAAGTCTTTATGCGAACCGTTAACGAGATTGATTTGTTCCAGCGTGCCTATAAACGCTCTGAGGAAACTGATATTGTCCCAGACAATATTCGGGAAATCCTCTTTGCTATCCTGGCCCCAGAAAAACTAAAAAGAATCTACAGCGCACTGGTGCCGAAGCTACCAGTGCGATACAGGGCGAGTAAGTACCGAGGAGCAGGCTGCTGCAGTCGAGGGTTCGCTTGATAACCAGAAGTATTGTCAAAAAACTACGTCGATGCCAAGAATATGTAGGAACAGACTTGGGAGCTATTGTTGAGTTTTTTACTGATGAGTGGTATTCAGCTAAGGAAACGAATCGTCCGGGTTATCAGCTAATGATGTCGGACTTGAAGAAAAAGAAGAAACATTTCGATCAAGGCACGTTGAAACTAAATCAACGTTATCAGCTTGAGAAGGTTTCTTGGCCTGCAATCGTATCCGAGGGTCTTTTCAACAGCGTGCAAGATCAAATTGAAGCAGCCACAGATTTGGAGCGAACAAGATTGAAAGCTGCGAAGCCACGCCTTTAAATTCTTTCGGGTGTCTTCCGCTGGCATCTCACGATGCAAAGAACGTGTATCGCTATTACGGGCATACCACAACGAGTGCCAACCACGGATGCAAGATCCAGCGTATTGCGGCTGATGAGGTTGAACATGCGGTTTTGAAACATCTCAAAGAGATGTCTTGTTAAGGCGGGATATGTTGAACGCTTACGAAAGAAAATTGCCGACTACTCCAGAAACTTGGTTTCGAGCAACACATTAGAGATTTCCCGGGTTAAGGCTGAACTGAAAAGTCTCGAACAGGAAACAACAAATATATTTCGTCTCCAGGCTCAGGGTGATTTTGGATCTGAGACTTTGAAGTTGATGTCCGAGCGTCTGGAAGGTATCGCTCAAAAGCTAAAACAATATATGTCCTTCGAAATGAGAAGGTTGAAAGTGGGATAGCTATGGTTCCCTAGGGAAATCTAACCGCCAGGTCCCTGTTCGGATATTGGAGGATTTGGAGACCTCACCCCGACGTGAACCGGGATCGACGGTTTAGGAAACCGTAGCTCTATCCATTTGAGCTATAAGGTCACGTTTAACCTATGTTCTAACGGATATTTCGATTGAGATCTACCCTTTATTATTCCAATTTTTGAAGGGTTGAAGCTTGGGAATGGTCACAAGAACGTAGTCGCCACTACGCTCGCGAGCGATGCCTTCGGAAATAATGGGCGACTCGAATGGAAACTCTTCCCGCAATGTTTGCGCCGAATGCGTTGCGATTTTTTCCGCTTTCGTCTTTTATTTCCTTGTTAAACTGACGTTGAGTCGAAATCGAGGCTTTGTCTTTTTGAATAATCACTTAAACACGTTCTTTTTTTATGTTCGGGGGCGTACGCCTTTAAAACGTTAAAATGCCGGACTTCGCTCAGCTCACTTCCACGGTCTTGAACTTTATAAAACGGATCTTTTTCATTTCTTACATACTTGGATGATTGAGTTAGAAAATCATTGTGTTGCTGAGCTAAGGCTTTAGCACAATTGCGTGCCTGAATTTGCGGCTATTTAGTCGATATGGGGAAATAGGCGATTATGTTTTAAGCGCCGACGGTCGTTACGCTAAAGAAGGATATTTGAATTTAGAGATTTCTTTTCTTTCTTCAAAATTTTTCCGATTCGATGAGAAATGGAGAAAAAATTCGCTTCTTTGTATCGTCTCACATTAGATAAGTAACATCTATAGGTGACAAATCATCGTACATTCAGCCCATGGATCATCGGCGGCGCAGGCTTCTAAGCGCCAAACACCAGATCCGCGATTTTCCACATTGCAGGCCCAACTGTGAGAGTCTCCGCCGCCACGAATATATTTCAGTGCGCAAAACCTATGAGCTTGAGCTGAATTCGACCAAACGTCTCGGCATTCGTTTCGATTTGCACGAATATAATATTCTCGAATTTCCATATTTGGAATCGTATTTTTAGAACCACAGCCTGCAAATGGTCTATCTGTCGAAGAATTTTGAGATAGATCGACATTAAATGCGAAGTCAACGCTGACTGGCCTAATTGCAGCCAAAGAATTAGTGAAGTCGACCCTCACACTTCCTGTGTAATTTCCTGATCCCGGAGCGACTTCAGCAATATTATCAAGGACAATATTGCCTACTTTAACTTGAAATTCGTTTCCAAAATTTTGATTAAGTGGGGGAATTAAAACCTGAGAGGATGGAGTACATAGTGCTGGAAAAGTAGGGATATTCGTAAAGCTATTAGGAATAGAATTTATTCTTGAACTAAATGTGTTATTCGTTGTATCGAAAGTTTTTCCCCGGAAAATGCAACCACAAAAATCCATATTAGTGAATCGATACATAAGAGAGTTTTTGATTTCTTTACTAAGTAGCTTTTCCCCTAATGCCTTTATTGACCTGTTATGGTTATTCGCTAGCTGAAAAATGGCGAGGGTTGTGATTGACATAAGCACTAACGCAAACATTACCTCTATCAGCGAACTTCCACTTTTTTTAAAAAAAACCATCTTAGATACCCTTTTTCAAAGGTATAGTAATTGACAGTTAAACCTCAACCTTTAAAGAGATGCTTGTCCACACCTAGTTGGACACAACCGTGAATTCTTTAATCGCTTCAGTAGTCAAGTGAATTGGGCTTAAGTAAAAATGCCTCACATTGGTATGTGGCCACTGTCGGGCGCACGCGACCTTGGTCTAATGTATTTTTGACTTTCAACCGATCTGTTGCTATCTGAGGTGTTATATGGCGAAGAGTCTAGTAAACAGGAAAGGTTTTTCGCTAATAGAGCTTGTATCCGTAATCGCTATTATAGGAATATTAGCCATCATTGGCATACCGACGTATTCGAAACTTAAAGCTAAAGCGAGGGCCGCAGCCGGAATGAATTATTTGGCCGCCATTCGTGCAGGGCAAACTTCGTTTTACATAGAGCATGGGGGATATCACTCGTCTCTTCCAGTGATTGGATTTGCGCCATTAGGAAATGTTTATCTCAATGTCGGTTTTAGTAGTGAAGGAGTCGTTCCAGCCAGTGGTCCGCCCACTAACGATTTGATCAGTGTCGTGAAACTGTGCACAGGTACCTACGGACAAGGCACCATTGCAGAATGTCAAATAAATCGTGGGTTACCGGGCATATCAGATGCTTCAGCTACTACGACCTCAGCCGGTTACAGGGTCGCTGTTTTTTTCTACGAACATGACCTTGAGGCCGATTACAGCCTTTCGCGCTTTGATAGCATCGTGTACTTTCTATTGGGCCCTTCTGCGTGGGCCGACCGATCTATGCCCCTTGGTACCATTGAAACAAAATGGATTATGGACGAAACAGGTGTCATTGAAAAGTCGACCTATGAAGCAGATATCCGTAAAGTTAGTTGGTAGGGTGTGCAACAAAGTGTATGGAACCCTTCCATATTTGATTTGCCATATTCTTAAGGATCAGCGACCCAGCCTCGTTTACTAGCTTCGGTTTTTAGAGTC
>TARA_B110001454_G_scaffold30021_1_pt1 | contig 22348 bp, 21 predicted proteins | sample TARA_B110001454 | Tara Oceans TARA_B110001454 (sample SAMEA4397004) | marine metagenome | biome: Polar Biome; feature: [MES] marine water layer (ENVO:01000295) within the mesopelagic zone...; material: water (ENVO:00002006), including particulate matter (ENVO:01000060) such as...... | reverse complement strand
TTCCAGGCGGGAAACTAAAAGAAAATGAGTCTATCGAATTTGCTTTAATCCGCGAATTAAAAGAAGAGCTTAATATTGAAGTATGTGATCCTGAATTTTTTATGCAACTTAAGTGTAGCTATGAAACGTTTAAAGTAAAAATTCATTTTTACTTAGTATATTCATGGTCTGGTTTAGTTATTGGTAATGAGAGCCAGATAATTCAATGGTGCTCAACAGATCAATTAGAGAAAATTGATCTGTTGGAAGCAGATGCACCTGTTATTAAAGAGTTAAAAGGGGTGATTTAATTTGCTTCGTGAAATTAGACTAGCAAATTGAGATTTTGAATAAAATATCATCGTGAGTCTGAATTGCTCGTTGATTGATATCACACCATTCTAGGAATCTAACTGTAAAGCGGTGCTGGTTACCGCTAATTTCTGGGAAAAGATAACTTTCTTCCGGTAAAGTCACTCTTACTAGTTGATCGTGTGAATATGGAGGCATTTTATGCTGGTACATCCCATTAGTTGCCGATTTTTCCATCGGCTTGGTACTTTCACGTATTAACCAAAGAAGTTCGACCACTGCATTGCAAACAGGTTTTATCATACCAAGCCAGAGATCAAAATCTTGTTTTCTTCTATCATGTATCTGCCTGAGCCAATGACTAAATTCAGGTAAGTCAAATTCACAAGTACCGCCTGGTATAGTGCTTCGGTGTTTTATGGCGCTTAAGAATTCGTTATCTCTGAGGGGTTGTATAAAATTAGTTCCTATCGCTCGAAGTGCATCTCTTCTTTTGGTTAGATTTTCAACCATGATATCTAACCTATCAGGATCAACCGTTGGTTGACTGTGATAGCTGGTTAATATTCCAATATGACGATCTAACTCTTTATGTACATCACTTCTAATATCACCTCTGGTTAATATAGCCATCACTTCAAGAAGACTTGTGATTGCACCTCTTGAGGCCCAATCTGTAGTAATTTCAGTAAAGTAGCTATATTGTTGATAGAGAAATTCTAGACGCAGAAATGTCCTCATTCTTTCACTGAGAGGTAACTCATATTCTGGTGATCTCCGAGAAGTCAGATCTAAATTTTCAAATTGTTTACCCATAGATTTATAGCATACCTTGAATATTTCCAGTTCATATTAATTGAGAAGTAAATTTTTAGTAATTCAAGTGAAAATAATTTTCTGTATTTATTTAATAATTGATTTTCTTGATGACGAGTAATAATCATATTATCTTGCTTCTAATGAAATTGAAATGACTAATGAACGACAAGATCGGGCAAATCATGGCACTTATTTCACAGAAAACTTTGTCACTTATTGTTATTTCAAACTAAATCGTAAATATTTTTTATGGATTTCTTTAATTTGAGGTATTATTTTTTGGAAATCACAGTTGTTGTTTATCACATCATCAGCTATCGCTAATCTTTCATTTCGTTTAGCTTGAGAGGCTACAATTTGTTTTGCTAGTTGTAATGAGCCACCATCTCTCTTTATTAGTCTATTGATTTGTGTTTCTTCATCACAATCAATAACAAGGATTTTATTAGCCTGATGCCTAAGCGGAGATGTTGTGAGCAAGGGGACGACAATTATTTGATATGGACCTGATGACGATAGTAATTTCAGTGTAACTTTCTTTTGAATCTCTGGATGTATAATTGCTTCTAGGATTTGACGTTTGTGTGGATCTTCGAAAATAAGTTTTCGCATATATTGACGATTCAATTCACCAGAATCAGTCAGAATATCCGTACTGAATTTCTTAATAATTAGGGATAAAATTTCACTACCTGGTTCTACTAGATGATGAGCGATTTCATCAGTATCAATAATTTCTATACCCAGATCTTTGAATACTTGACTGACCTTTGATTTACCTGATGCTATGCCACCTGTGAGGGCGACATGATAGTTTAATTGTCTATTTTCTATGTTGATATATATTCTTCTTATTTTATTAAATGAATGAGTATATAGTTATTATTTTTGCACCAAATACTAGGGAAATCCATCCCGAAATTGCAAGAAATGGCCCAAATGGTATAGGTGTATCCTTATCGGTTCGTTTGAGATTGATAGATATTAGGCCATAAATAAGGCCTAGTATTGAAGCAAAAAATAAGGTCATGGGTATTAATTGCCAACCAACCCAGGCGCCAATTGCTGCGAGTAATTTGAAATCGCCATAACCGAGCCCCTCCTTTTTTGTAATAAAAAAGTGAATATGATAAATGAACCATAAAACAAGGTAGCCAGAAATTACACCTAAAATACTGGATTTAGTATCTATTAGGATTGACGATAGACTATTCTCTGAATAAATAATGGTACATAGTAATCCCGCCCATAATAGAGTCAATGATAGGGAATCGGGAATTATTTTGTGATTAATATCAATAAAACTAATTATTATTAAAACCCATAAAAAAAATAGAATCGCGATTAATTCAATAATCAGGCCATAATAAAGACCGCAGTATATTGTAAAAATCATTGTAATCAATTCTACTAAGGGGTATTGGGAAGAGATAATTCTTTCGCAATAAGCGCACTTACCCTTAAGAATAATATAACTAATAATCGGTATATTATGAAGAAATCGGATTGTATTTGAGCAATTTCTGCATTGAGATCTTGGCCAAAAAAGGTTGTATTTGGAGTTATTTGAGGACCCATTATAAATAATCGGAATCCTATAGATAAATACATTTAATAGGCTGCCGGCCATAAGCCCACAGATTGCTAATATAAATATAATGGTGAGATTGATTTCTTGCATGGTTATGTTGAATCTTAACGTTTTTTAAAGGTCGTTAAATGGTGTTATTTTTTTAAAATAATTGTTTCATTGCGATTGTTGTAATCTTTATAGGCTGGTATGGCTATAGATATCATAATCCCTGCGATAATTATGACTACCAGAATTTCAATCAAGGTAAATCCATTCTTTAATTTTTTCATTATTATTTAGACGCCATTAAAACTTATTATTAAAAGAGCTTATTATGAAGAGGTCGTAACCTCAAGGTTATATAATATTATTAAAATCATTATAGTGGTTTCATTTATGTTTGCGTTATGAAAGAATTCTGCTTTGGTGGATTATAAATATCCTCAACATAATTATTCAAATTTTTTTAATTTTTTAGGAAGTGATCATAATCAATGAATTTACATGAATATCAATCTAAGCAGTTATTTATTAAATACGGAATACCCACGCCAGTCGGTTATACAGCCACAACTAGAAATGAAGCAAAGGTGGCGGCTGAGAAGATTGGTGGTTCAGTTTGGGTAGTCAAAGCTCAAGCTCATACCGGTGGGAGAGGGAAAGCTGGTGGTGTTAAAATAGCAAAAACAATTGATGAAGTGCAACAGTATTCTGAGGAAATGATAGGTATGACCTTGGTTACGCACCAAACAGGTGCAGATGGTTTGCCAGTAAATATGGTTTATATTGAACCAGGTTCAGAGATCGATCGAGAAATCTACTTGAGCGTTTTGTTGGATCGTGAGCAAGAAATGATCTCATTTGTAGCTTCAGCCGCTGGCGGAATGGATATAGAAGAGGTGGCTGAGAAAGAGCCTGAAAAGATATATAAAATTGCAATTTCACCTGCCTCGGGCCTAATGGATTATCAGATAAGACAACTAGCTTTCGGCATTGGATTACATAAGGAGCTGCTTAGACAATTTTCGATTATTGTAAAAAGAATGTATGTACTGTTTTTAGAAAATGATGCAAGTTTGATCGAAGTTAATCCATTAATTGTCTCAAAAACTGGAGAAGTAATTGCATTAGATGCAAAAATTAATATTGATTCTAATGCCCTATTTAGACAAAAAGAGATAATGTCTTATAGAGATGCTTCACAAGAAGATGCCGTTGAGAACGAAGCAGCCGAAAATGAACTAAATTATGTTACTTTAGATGGCGATATAGCTTGTATGGTCAACGGAGCAGGGCTTGCCATGGCAACTATGGATCTCATAAAACTTCATGGTGGAGAGCCGGCAAATTTTCTCGATGTAGGTGGTGGCGCTACCAGTGATCGTGTTGCATTTGCTTTTAAATTAATTTTGTCGAATAAAAATGTACGAGCTATTTTAGTAAATATTTTTGGTGGCATTGTGCGTTGTGATCTTATCGCTGAGGGTGTCATCAGTGCAGTGAAGGAAGTTGGTGTTAGCGTCCCCGTTATTGTTCGTCTAGAAGGCACAAATGTTGAGAAAGGAAGAAGTTTATTAAAGCAAAGCGGACTAGAAATTATCACTGCTTCTGATTTAACTGATGCAGCAAAAAAAGCAGTGGCAGTGGCGGTGCAATCATGAGTATTTTAATTAATAAAGATAGTAAAATTATCTGTCAGGGCATTACAGGTAAACAAGGTTCCTTCCATACTGAGCAATGTATTGAATATGGCACTCAGGTGGTTGCTGGGGTAACCCCAGGAGCAAAAAGTGATTCACATCTTGGCGTACCAGTATTTGACACTGTGAGAGATGCAATTACTGCAACTCAAGCTGATGTAAGCATGATTTATGTGCCAGCACCTTTTGCTGCTGATGCAATTATAGAGGCTGCAGATGCAGGTGTTGAGCTTGTTGTCTGTATAACAGAAGGTATTCCAGTTTCGGATATGGTGAAAGTTAAAGCTACGCTGAAGCATTATAATTGCCGCCTCGTTGGACCAAATTGCCCAGGTGTTATTACTCCCGGTGAATGTAAGATAGGCATCATGCCAGGTTTTATTCATCAAAAAGGTAAGATTGGAGTTATCTCTCGCTCTGGAACTCTAACTTATGAGGCTGTCTATCAGACTACTCAGAATGGACTCGGTCAAACTACCTGTGTAGGGATTGGCGGTGATCCAGTGAGAGGTATGAATTTTATCGATTGTCTAGAGCTCTTTCAGGCTGATATTGAGACTGAAGGTGTTGTTATGGTAGGTGAAATTGGCGGTACCGATGAAGAGGCAGCAGCAGAATTTATAACAAGCGATGTTACAAAGCCTGTAGTCGCATATATTGCCGGCGTAACTGCCCCGCCAGGAAAAAGAATGGGGCACGCAGGAGCGATAGTTGCTGGAGGAAAAGGAACGGCCAAGGATAAATACAAAGCATTGGATAATGCAGGTGTAATGACCGTTAAATCACCTGCTGAATTAGGGAGTGCAATTTTAGAATTAGTTACTAAGTAACTCTATTATCGTCTTATAAAAAATATCACTCTAATGAATAAAAAAATTACTATTGCTTTAGCTCAAATCGACTTAATTGTTGGTGACATTACCGGTAACACGACTCGAATTCTTGATTGTTGTGAGCAAGTAAGAGTAGAGTCTCAAGCTGATTTAATTGTGTTTCCAGAGTTATCAATATCGGGTTATCCACCTGAAGATCTCCTATTGCATTCTGGTTTAAAGCGAAGAGTGGCTGAAGCTATCGAATTAATAAGAAAGCAAGTATCAGGAATTGCTGTATTAATCGGCTTTCCTGAGTATTCAGGGAATGTTATTTATAATAGTTGCGTTGTTTTTGAAAATACTGAAGAGATAATTCGTTACCGTAAACATGTTCTCCCAAATTACAGTGTTTTTGATGAAAAACGCTATTTTGAACCCGGTAAAGAGACTGCTGTTTTTAAGCTGAAAGATACAAAAATAGGCATTAATATTTGTGAGGATATTTGGTATCCTAGCCCAGCCAAAAAATGTAAGGAGGCGGGTGCTGAATTAATCATTGTTATTAATGGATCACCTTATGAGAAAGGTGGCCAACTTAAACGTGAAACAATCGTGACAGAAAGAATCTCTGAAATAATGCTTCCTATTGTTTATCTTAATATGGTTGGCGGTCAAGATGAGCTGGTATTTGATGGCGCTTCATTTGTAATGAATACTGAAGGTGAGATAACTTATCGTGCACCTTCTTTTGAAGAGGCATTGGACGTTATTGAGTTAAGCGTGAAAGCCAAGCAAAAAGTACCATTGATTGCTTCTGTTGCTGAAAGATTAAGTGAAGAGGAAAGTATCTACAGGGCTTTGGTTAAAGGCACGCGTGATTATATCACTAAGCATAAATTTCCAGGTGTGGTTCTGGGTTTATCTGGCGGAATTGATTCAGCTTTAACCCTAGCTATTGCCTGTGATGCAATTGGAAGTGACAAAGTCAGAGCAATAATGATGCCTTATACCTATACCAGCAAAATGAGTCTTGAGGATGCAGAATTACAATCATCAATATTGAATATTCAGTATGATATTTTACCTATCGAAACACTTTATGATGCCTCTTTGGAGCTACTGAAGCCAATTTTCGTTGGAAGAGATATGGATACTACTGAAGAGAATATTCAATCTCGTGCGCGAGGTGTTTTGCTCATGGCGATATCCAATAAAACCGGTTTAATGCTTCTAACTACAGGCAACAAAAGTGAAATGGCAGTTGGTTATGCCACTCTTTATGGAGATATGGCTGGTGGCTTTGCCCCTTTAAAAGATTGCACGAAGACATTGGTAAAAAGGTTGGCAAATTATCGGAATACAATTAGTGAAGTCATTCCAAGACGTGTTATTGAAAGAGAGCCCTCTGCTGAACTTCGTGAAAATCAACAAGATTGTGATTCTTTGCCGCCTTATGATGTACTGGATCCTATTCTGGAATTATTTATTGAAGAAGATTTATCGGTTATGGAGATTGTTGATAGAGGATATGACCGTGCGACGGTGATCAGTATCTTAGAGATGGTGAAACGAAACGAGTATAAGCGAAGGCAGGCACCACCGGGAATCAGAATTAGTAATCGTGCTTTTGGAAGAGATTGGCGTTATCCGATTACTTCTGGTTATAATTTCCCAGATTAATTTTTATTATAAATATAATAATTTATGAAGCTACCTAGCTATTCAATATTTTTTGCTCTACTTGGGATGAGTGCTTTCAGTTGTTCCCAAAAATTTGGATATGAAACTGCATTATAATCCACTAATACTGATGGATCCGAGTAATTTTCAGCAAGAATTCGTCTCATATCAGTAGCTAAATCAAGCATGCCTAATTTCTCATAAGCGATAATCATAATTTCAATTGATTCTTTGTTGCTGGGAACACCATTGTATTTTTCAAGAGATGTTTTAGCCCTATTTATCGCCGCAACGTATGCCCCGCTTCGAATATAATAATCTGCTACTATATTTTCATAGGCGGCCAATCTATTTTTAAGATATATCATACGCAATTCAGCATCAGCTGAATATTCACTAGCGGGGTATCTTTCGACCAATCTTTCAAATATTGAGTATGATTTTTCTACATCTACCGGCGGTCTTTTATTCATATCTTTACGAAAGGTTTTTTCTAGAATATCTGGGTCTCCCTCAAAGTAGGATAGGGCTTGTATATAAAGAGCATAATCAATTCTTGGATGCGTTGGGTTTTCTCGGATGAAAGATTCAGTTTGGTCTATGGTTTGTTCTGCTGAACCACTTTTATAGTAGGCATAAATTAATTCCAATTGGATCTGATTGGACAGATCACTAAATGGGAATCTCGATTGAATATTTTCAAATATCCCAATAGCACGCCGATAATTACCTGCTCCAACTGCTGTTTGTGCCGTTTCATAAGCTCTAACAAGGTCATTTATATACGCATCTTCAGCTGATTCTTCATTATTTGCACAACCAATTAATGATAGAATGAGCAATGAAATTATAAGATTTTTATACAAATTGAACATATTTTGAGCAACGTCAGATGAATTGATAATATGAAATCGTTTTATTGTTTGAATGGTTTAGAATAAATCAATATTAATATAATGCTAATACTAGAGTATAACGCAAATTAAATGAATTCTTTTAAAAGTATCCAATGACAAATTATTCTAGACAAAAAATTATACCAGAAGAATTGTCGGGCAACCGATTGGATCTTGCACTTGCAAAAATTTTCCCTGAGTTTTCAAGAAGTCGTATAAAGAGCTGGATTTTGGATGGTTCTATACTAATAAAAGGCGAAAAATTTAGACCGCGTGATATCGTTAATGGTGGTGAAGATGTCTCTATTCAGGTTATCTATACTGAAAAAATTACGAATGAGCCAGAACCAATGATTCTGGATATTGAGTACGAAGACGAAGAAATTGCCGTGATTAATAAACCAGTGGGTTTGGTAGTGCACCCTGGCGCTGGAAATTTTAATGGAACATTGATGAATGGTTTGCTCTATCAATGGCCGAAATTAAGTGAATTACCTAGAGCTGGTATTGTTCATCGCCTCGATAAAGATACGAGTGGATTAATGGTAATTGCAAAAACTCTTATTGCTCATAATTCACTAGTACGTCAACTTGAGAGCAGGGAAGTGACAAGGCAATATGATGCAGTTTGTAATGGAGTTTTGACTGGCGGAGGAACCATCAATGAGAATATTAAAAGGCATCCCGTTCATCGAAAGAAAATGATGGTTAGAGATGATGGTAAAGAGGCAATTACTCATTACCGAGTAGAAAAAAGATTTAAAGCTCATACGCATATTAAGGTAAACCTGGAAACAGGTAGAACACATCAAATTAGAGTGCATTTTGCTTTTCGGCGGCGTACTTTAGTTGGCGATCCGCTCTATGGAAGACTTATGATTCCATCAGATTGTTCTTTAGGTTTAAAAGAGGTCTTAAGTTCATTTAAGAGGCAAGCTTTGTGCGCTTCTCGGTTGGAGTTAATTCATCCATTATCAGGTCAAAATATTACCTTAGAGATTGAACCAGCCACTGACTTCAAAAATCTACTAAATGCAATGACATTGGATTTAACTGCAGAATGATATGTGAAATAGGGTTTTTAGAAGCGGTGTGGCCGGCCCCAAAAAATATAATTGCGGGTACCACTTTAAGGCAATCTGGTTTTAGTCAAGGATCTTTTGGCGCCCTTAATTTAGGGAGTCATGTCGGTGATAATATAGATAATGTGAAGCGTAATCGCCGGTTATTAAGAGATGCTATGAATTTGCCTTCAGAGCCCTGCTGGTTGAAGCAAAAACATAGCGCTAAGGTCGTTATAGAGCCTAGCAATGAAATTGTTTTATGCGCCGATGCGAGTATCACACGTACGGTGGAAAAAGTTTGTGTGGTGCTAACTGCAGATTGTCTACCAATACTTATAACCAGTAAGTCTGGAGATATAATAAGTGCGATTCATGCTGGCTGGAGAGGCCTAGCGGGCGGTATAGTTGAGAATACAATAAATACCATGAAATCCAGCCCTAATGAACTTTTGGTTTGGTTGGGCCCCGCTATCTCGCAACCGGCATTTGAGGTGGGCAATGATGTTCGGGGGATCTTTTTGGATCTTGATATTAATAATGAATCTTGCTTTAAAGGTAATAAACGTGGTCGTTGGCAGGCCGACTTATACGCAATAGTTAAATTGAAATTAAATCGTTTGGGAGTAAGGGATATATTTGGCGGTGATGAATGTACTTTTAGCGATGAAAAGCGCTTATATTCGTATCGAAAAGATAATGAATGCGGCAGAATGGCAAGCATAATTTATATGCAAAAATAAAATTCAATTAAATACAAAATAATTATCCCTATAAATAGGGATAGGTTAAAAATAAAAAGATAATAATTTTAAAATTATTCAGAATCCTCGGCATCGAGAGTATACTGATAGATAGTGGAGATACGCATGCCAATATATGAATATGAATGTAACAATTGTGATCATACCTTCGATGAATTACAAAAAATGAGCGATGAACATTTGGTTGATTGCCCAAGCTGTACTGCGCCAAAATTAGCCCGATTACTCTCCGCCCCAAGCTTTCGTCTTAAAGGTGGAGGTTGGTATGAGACTGATTTCAAAAAAGACAATCAGCGCAATATCTCAAAAAATGATAATGATTCGAGTAAACCAAAAAAATCATCTTCCAAAGATAATGCTTCAAAAGCTGAAAAAAAAACAACACCTCAAAAAAATAATACAGTGTCCGATAAATAATGAAAAATATACAAAAATACTTGATTGCGGGGTTATTGGTCTGGTTGCCAGTTGTGGTAACTGTTCTTCTGTTTCGTTTTTTGATTACGCTTATGGATCAAACCTTAATTTTGCTTCCACTTCAAATACGACCGGAATCGTTGTTGGGGTTTTCGATCCCAGGGTTGGGTTTAATTTTAACTTTATTGGTGTTATTAGTGACTGGTGTATTAGCTGCTAATATTGTTGGGCGAACAATGGTAAGTTTTGGTGAAAAAATACTGAAACGGATTCCTGTGGTTAGATCGGTGTATTCGGCGGCAAAGAATTTTTCTGAGCTTGTATTTTCAGAGACAGGTCAATCATTCAAGAAAGTGCTCTTAATCCAATACCCACGTAAGGGTGTTTATAGTTTGGCTTTTCAAACTTCAACCGCATTGGGTGAAGTGCAGAAGAAAACTGGCAAAGATATGGTATGTACCTTTGTTCCAACCACGCCTAATCCAACTTCAGGGTATATAATAATTTTACCCAAAGAAGATGTGATAGAGATGGATATGAATGTTGATGAAGCGTTTAAAATGATTGTATCACTTGGGGTGGTAGTCCCTTCCTGGAGTGAAGATGATCTTAATGATTTACCAATAAAATCTCCTAGTAAAGAAAATAATAACCCTTAAGAATTTTTTATAAATGAGAGAATTATGGGAAGAGTCTTGCAGATGAAATGGTTAGTCCGTAGTATTTCGTTTTTTTTTAATATATGAAAAATATTATGCGCAGTCATTATTGTGGAGAAGTCGATAGTCGACTAGAAGACCAAGAAGTTTCAGTTACGGGATGGGTGCATCGTCGTCGTGATCATGGTGGCGTTATATTTGTCGACCTTAGAGATCGTGAAGGCTTGCTCCAAGTTGTTTTCGATCCTGATAATGAAGCAATTTTCTCTGAAGCAGAACGCATTCGTGGAGAATTTGTGCTGGCAATAAAAGGTTTGGTTCGTTCTCGACCTGAAGGTACAAAGAACCCCAATATGAAGACCGGTGAAATCGAAATTTTAGCGACTGAGCTGGTTACTCTAAATGACTCTCTTACCCCTCCTTTCCATCATGATGAAAAAGCCAATGAGGAATTAAGATTGCAATATCGTTATCTTGATTTACGTCGCGATAATATGCTTTCTAATTTACGTCTTCGACACGCTGTTACGAAAGAGTTGAGGTTATTTCTCGATGACCATGGATTTATTGATACGGAGACCCCTATGTTGACTCGTGCAACACCAGAGGGCGCACGCGATTATATTGTGCCGAGTAGAACAAATCCGGGTAAATTCTTTGCATTACCTCAGTCTCCGCAAATATTTAAACAATTATTAATGATATCCGGTCTTGATCGTTATTATCAAATAGTTCGGTGTTTCCGCGACGAAGATCTTCGAGCTGACCGTCAACCAGAGTTTACACAACTCGATATAGAGATGAGTTTTGTTGATGAAGACGCTGTGATGGATATGATGGAAGATTTAGTCCGATCATTATTTAAAAATGTAATGAAAGTATCCTTACCTAAGAAGTTTATTCGTATGACCTATGTAGATGCAATGAGGAGATTTGGATCTGACAAGCCAGATCTTAGGATTCCATTGGAATTAGTGGATGTCTCTGATTTAATGGCGGACGTTGAATTTAAAGTCTTTGCTGGGCCAGCAAAAGACGAAGATGGTCGTGTTGCAGCAATGTGTGTCCCCGATGGCTGTAAGATGAGTCGCAAAGATATTGATGATTATACGAAATATGTGAGTCGTTATGGTGCAAAGGGATTGGCTTATATTAAGGTTGTGGATATTGCCAACAAAAGTGAGGGATTACAATCGCCCATTCTTAAATTCTTACCTGACCAGATAGTCGAGAAAATTCTTGAGCGTACTGCGGCTAAAGATGGTGATTTAATCTTCTTTGGAGCGGATAAAGCTAATGTTGTCAATGATTCGCTTGGCGCATTGAGAGTGCGTCTTGGCGAGGATCTTGAACTTATTGAAGCAGGTTGGCAGCCACTCTGGGTGATTGATTTCCCGATGTTCAATAAAGATAAAACTTCACAAAGATGGACTTCTTTGCATCATCCTTTTACAGCCCCCTCGATTACAGCGGTTGATGAACTTAATAGCAATCCAGGCACAGTCCTATCTAAGGCCTATGATATGGTTCTTAATGGTTCTGAGATAGGCGGCGGTTCTATTCGAATACATAACAAAGAAATGCAAGCCGCAGTCTTTAAGTTACTAGATATAAGTGATGAAGAGGCCGAGGAAAAATTTGGTTTCTTACTACGAGCACTTGACTATGGATGTCCGCCACACGGTGGTATCGCTTTTGGCCTAGACCGAATGATCATGTTGATGACTGGTGCAGAGAGTATTCGTGATGTTATAGCTTTCCCTAAAACACAATCCGCAAGTTGCCCATTAACTAATGCACCTGGAGAGGTATCTTCAGAGCAACTAAAAGAAACCGGAATACGCTTGCGACCAAAAGCTATAGAATAATTTTATATGGTCCAATATCGTCGACCAGAATCCATACTAGTGTTGATTTACACATTACGTCATGAAATATTGTTACTTAAGCGGATACATCCATTCTCGTATTGGCAGTCAGTAACGGGCAGTATGCAAAAGAACGAAACCAAAGAAATGGCGGCCCCTCGAGAATTAAAAGAAGAAACTGGCTTAACTGACGACGGTGTCTTGATTGATTGTGGGTTGAGTCGTTCGTTTAAGATAGACCCTCGCTGGCAGCATCGCTATCACTCCAAAGATAGGGTAAATATTGAGCATGAATTTCATTATTTGCTTAAGGGTAGATGTGAAGTGAAACTAAATGCGAAGGAGCACAGTCAATTTAAATGGTTATCAATTGATCAAGCAATTCAAAAAACTTGGTCTTGGACGAACAAAGAAGCATTAGAGCGATTAGCTGCTAGATTATAGGTGATGATTTTTTAAGTGATACACTGGATTAATTAAAGTTACTGGCGAATTAAAATAATTGTATCGATGATATGAAAATCCTTCATATAGAAAATGGTCGTTTTTTTTATGGTGGTCCTCAACAGGTTCTTTATCTTTGTTCTGGTTTAAATGATCATGGCATTGAAAATATCCTTATCTGTCAACCCGAGAGTGATTTAGGAAAAATAGCTAAAGATCATGGCATAAGGGTGATTGATTTATTATGTAAGGGTGATTTGGACTTATCTTTCGCATTCAGACTATTTAAAGTTATCCGTAATGAGAGGCCGGATATAATTCATTGCCACAGTCGAAGGGGTGGCGATTTTTTGGGTGGAATAGTAGCTCGTTGCTTTGACATTCCAGCAATTCTATCAAGACGAGTTGATAGCTTGGAATTTAGTTTTTTAACTAGAATACGCAACGCTATATTCGTTAAAGTTATTGCTATATCAAAGAATATTTATAATATTTTATCTTTGTCTGCACTTCATCTGGATAAACTAGTGATGATTCGAAGTGCAGTGGATAGTCAGAGATTCTTGATTGCAGTTAAGAAAGAAGAATTTTTGAAAAAATTCAATCTCAATAAGGATGATTTTGTTCTTGCGACAGTAGGTCAATTGATTCTCAGAAAAGACCATCAATTTTTGATTGATAGTATGGTTAATTTGCGAAAATTATATCCACAGATAAAATTAATTGTATTTGGTCAGGGGCAATTAAACGAAAAATTGAAACTTCAAGTCAGTGAACTTGAGCTCAAAGATTCTGTGATATTTGCGGGTTTTGATTTAGAGCTAGATAATTATCTATCGCATTTTGATATATTAGTTCACCCAGCTAATGCTGAGGGACTTGGTGTGATTCTAATGAAAGCCGGTGCAGCGGGGCTACCTGTGGTTGCTTTCAATACGGGAGGTATTCCTGAAGTAATCAAAAATGGTGAAACGGGTTTGCTGGCTGAGGTGGGTGATCGATATACTTTTGAGAGTCATATTGACCGCCTTATTAGTAGTGAGCCACTCCGGACAAAATATTCCTTAGCGGCAAAAGATTACATAAAAGCGGAATTTTCATTGCAGGAAATGCTGAAAAAACATATTCAATTGTATGAGTCAATTTGTGATGAATGAAAAAAATAAACTTCATGAGGTAGCTTGCCAAGTCGTATCTTTAGCGTCACAACTAAAGAAAATTATTGTAACTGCTGAATCTTGCACAGGAGGTTTAGTTGCGACATCTATAACCGATATTCCTGGTAGTTCTTGTTGTTTTTCGCATGGTGTTGTGACCTACAGCGATGCCGCAAAAAATACAATTCTTGGAATTGATAGTGTTTTAATAAAAGATAATGGCGCCGTGAGTAAGGCAGTAGCGGAGTGTATGGCAAAAAAAGTTCTTCGTGGAAATGCTGCAGATATTTCCGTAGCGATTACAGGTATTGCAGGGCCAACTGGGGGATCATTAGAGAAACCCGTTGGAACAGTTTGGCTTGCTTGGGGCTATTACGTTAACAATCAAATAATCGTTGATACGCAAGATTACTGTTTTAATGGTGATAGAAATACGATTCGCTTTCAGTCAGCAATCGAGGCCTTATTAGGGTTAGAAAAAAGAATGAAAAAATGACATTCTGTCTAACTATATATTTTTAATTATGGAATAATAAGAGTCCAATTCAAATATAAAAAAGTGATATTCAGCTATGGATGAGAATCGAAAAAAAGCACTTGCAGCCGCATTAGGACAAATCGATAAACAGTTTGGTAAAGGCTCTGTTATGAGGCTTGGTGATGGTGGCATAGCAAGACATTTTGAATCCATATCAACCGGCTCAATTGGTCTTGATGTTGCTTTAGGTATTGGCGGACTGCCAAAAGGTCGGGTTGTAGAGATCTATGGTCCTGAAGCATCAGGAAAAACAACATTAACTCTAGAAGTGATCGCTGAAGCTCAAAAAGCTGGAGGCACCGCTGCTTTTGTTGATGCAGAGCATGCGTTAGATCCTAAGTATGCTGAACAATTAGGTGTAAATGTCGATGAATTACTAGTTTCACAGCCCGATACTGGGGAGCAGGCCCTTGAAATAACAGATATGCTGGTAAGATCGGGTGCAGTAGATATTATTGTCATAGATTCGGTGGCGGCGTTGACTCCAAAAGCAGAAATTGAGGGTGATATGGGTGATACTCATATGGGTCTTCAAGCACGACTGATGTCCCAAGCATTGAGAAAACTTACCGGTAATATTAAACGTTCAAATGCGATGGTGGTCTTTATTAACCAAATTAGGATGAAAATTGGTGTCATGTTCGGTAGCCCAGAAACAACTACGGGGGGGAATGCACTTAAGTTCTATTCTTCAGTTCGTTTGGATATCAGGAGAATTGGTGCAATCAAGAAAGGCGATGAAATTATTGGCAATCAAACGCGTGTAAAAGTAGTTAAGAACAAGGTATCACCACCTTTCAAGATGGCTGAGTTTGAAATATTATACGGTACGGGTATTTCGCGTGAGGGTGAAATTATAGATTATGGTGTAGAGCAGAATTTGATAGAAAAATCGGGATCTTGGTATAGCTATAAAGAGGAAAGGATAGGTCAGGGTAAGGAAAATGTTCGGGAGTTTTTGCGCAGTAATCCTGAGATTTCCAGCGAGATTGAAGAACAAATTAGGGCGACACTGTTACCTAAAAAAGAGGATGCAGTTGAAGCTGCCGCGAGTAATGAAAGTGAGGATGAGTCTTCTGAATCTTGATTAAGTGTATAGATTGACGTGAATAAATCCATTAATGAGTTAAATGCTGATATCTTCCAGACTCAAAATGATGCTAAATATTCAGATTCACAACATGCCAGAAAAAAAGGCATGGATTTTTTGGCCTTACGTGAGTACGGGCACGAAGAATTAATTATAAAACTACAGGGAAAGGGGTATAACTACCAAGCGTCGAGTGAGGCTGTTCAGGGTCTCAAGCGAGATGGCTTGCAGGATGACTTGCGTTTTGCTGAGAGTTTTTGTCGTTCTAGATACAAGCAAGGCAAGGGACCACTAAAAATTATTTTTGAACTGAAGGCTAAGAAACTTCCAAGTGCAATTATTCATAGCGCTTTGAATGATCTCGATGTAAATTGGCTAGAATTAGCTAGAGAGGCAAGATTGAAAAAGTTCGGTACTAACCCACCTATAGATTACAAAGAGAAATCTCGTCAAATGCGATTTTTACAGTCACGTGGGTTTGATTCAGATAGTATTTCAGCAGCCCTAAAAATTTAATACTCAAAGAGAGTTTGTATAATAAATTAACAGTAAGGATATTTACTTTAAAAGACGATGTTAATCTTTGAATTTATCTATACACTATTTATGTATGAAAACCATTACCAGCAATGATTTACGTCAGAAATTTTTAGATTATTTTCATGAGCGAGATCATGAGATAGTTAATAGTTCTTCGCTTGTCCCGGGCAATGATCCCACTTTGTTATTCACTAATGCTGGCATGGTTCAGTTTAAGGATGTATTTTTAGGTAATGATAAAAGGAGTTATCAGCGAGCAGTTACTTCTCAGCGTTGTCTGCGTGCTGGCGGTAAACACAATGATTTAGAGAATGTTGGCTATACAGCCAAACATCATACATTTTTTGAAATGTTAGGTAATTTTAGTTTTGGAGATTACTTCAAAGAAAAAGCCATTATTCAAGCTTGGGATTTTTTAACGAATACATTAGGTCTTCCTGAGGAAAAGTTATGGATCACTGTTTTCTCGGAAGATGATGAAGCCGCAGATATTTGGTTAAACAAAATTAAGGTGAATCCAGAGCGATTCTCACGCATGGGCGAAAAAGATAATTTTTGGTCGATGGGAGACACAGGACCTTGTGGACCCTGCAGTGAAATATTTTATGATCATGGACCCGAAGTATCAGGCGGTCCACCCGGTTCAGAAGACGAAGATGGTGATCGATATAGTGAAATTTGGAATTTAGTATTTATGCAATTTGATCGCTCGGAAGATGGGGCGATGACACCATTACCAAAACCTTCAGTTGATACAGGTATGGGTTTGGAAAGATTAGCCGCAGTGATGCAGTCTGTGCACAGTAATTATGAAATTGATTTATTTAAGAATTTAATTACCGCCTCACAAAAGATACTTAAACTAGAAGCTCATCAATCAAGTTCATTAAATGTGATAGTAGATCATATTCGAGCCTGTTCTTTTTTGATCGTAGATGATGTGATGCCTGGCAATGAAGGCAGAAGCTATGTGCTTAGAAGAATTCTAAGAAGGGCGATTCGTCATGGAAAAAAATTGGGTATTAATGAACCATTTTTCTTCAAATTGGTCACTCCTTTAGTTAAAGAAATGGGAGAAGCCTATCCAGAGTTGGTTAAATTGAAATCAATAATTGAAAATACGATTAAAGAAGAAGAGCTGCGTTTTGCCATTACCCTTGATCAAGGTATGGAAATTCTTGAGAGCTCTATTAAGAGCATGAAAGATAAGTTACTACCAGGTGAGATCGTATTTAAGCTCTATGATACTTATGGTTTCCCAGTAGACTTAACTAATGATATTGCCAGAGAAAGACACTTTGAGATTGATATGGATGGTTTTGAAGTTGCAATGCAATCACAACGATCAAGGGCCAGGGAGGCCAACAAATTTTCCCATTCAGGTGACTCAAATATCAAAGCTAAAACTATGTCTAAGTTTGTAGGTTATGAATGTTCTGAAGATAAAGCAGAGATAACCGAATTATTTCTTCAAGGTAAGACCATATCAATACTTAAAAAGGGTCAACAGGGGATCCTTGTGACAAACATCACTCCTTTTTATGCGGAATCAGGGGGTCAGATTGGTGATACTGGGCGAATTGATTCAAAAAAAGGTTCTTTTAGTGTTACAGACACACAAAAACAGGGCAACACCATTATTCATCATGGTGTTATGGAAGATGGTGAGCTAAAAATAAGCGATAAAGTTGCAATGAAGATCAATAGCGATAGGCGTTCAAATATAGCTGCCAATCATTCTGCAACTCATTTAATGCATGCTGCTTTGAGAAATGTACTGAGCGACCAAGTTACGCAGAAAGGGTCTTTGGTTGATGAAAATCGTTTGCGGTTTGATTTTTCTCACAATAAACCGTTATCAAAACCCAATCTCTTTGATATAGAAGCTGAAGTGAATAGCGAGATTCGTAAAAATTATGCCGCAAGAACAGAACTTATGTCTTATGACAATGCTATAAAATCAGGGGCAATGGCTCTATTTGGTGAAAAATATGAAGATGAGGTCAGAGTTCTCGATTTTGGTGGTTATTCGATTGAATTATGTGGAGGGACTCATGTTAAACGTACTGGAGATGTTGGTATATTTAAAATAATTACCGAGAGTGGTGTTGCATCGGGAGTTAGGAGAATTGAGGCTGTTACGGGTGATGCTGCATTACAGTGGCTTTCGACACATAAAGAAAATATGGATCAATTGGCTACGTTGTTAAAAAGCTCTCCGGATCAGATTTATTCTAAAATCGAACAGCTTTTAGTTCGAAATAAAGCGATAGAAAAAGAACTTTCAGCGGTAAAACAAAAAATGTTGGGCGGTAATTCTAATGATCTTATGAGTAAAGCCATTAAAGTTGGTGAGATTAATATCCTCATCCACAGAATGGATGGAGTAGACTCAAAAAATCTAAGAATAGCAATCGATCAATTTAAAGATAAATTAGGGACTGCTGTGGTGGTATTAGGTTCTATTGATGAAGGTAAAGTAAAGCTCGCTGTAGGGGTCACAAATGACCTTACAGACCAAATTCGTGCTGGAGACTTAATTCAATCTATCGCCGCAACTGTTGGTGGAAAAGGTGGTGGAAGACCAGATTTTGCTCAAGCCGGCGGTCCAAAACGAGATAAAATTGATCAAGCATTGAAATTAGCCTCAGATTTAATTAAAAATGAACTATAAATGGTTTTTATATATAGTTACATATGAAATAATTAAATCTTGAAAAGACTATTTATAGAGGGGCATTTTTTAAATGTTAATTTTGACAAGACGGGCGGGCGAAGCTCTAATGATTGGCGACGATATTTCAATCACGGTACTCGGAGTGAAGGGTAATCAGGTAAGAATTGGTATCGATGCTCCAAAAGACGTTGCAGTCCACAGGGAAGAGATTTTTGATCGAATTCAAGATGACCAGGAATCTGAGTTTGAGGAATAAATTCAAGGCATTCTATTTATTGTTTTAATTGAACTCAAATTTACGAAATATCTTTGCTTGGTAGACGAGGGTTTTTCTTAGATCTTTAGCTATAATTGTACTATAGCCCTTTAAATAGGACTTTTTTATTTCTTCAATATACCCTCGATTAGCTTGGCATCAATAGGCTATTTCTCAATCGTAGCTTGGCTTTCAGTCCGATCAGGCACGGTTGAGCAAATAATAGAAGTAGGGTAACATCAATCTAATTACTCAGATATGCTTGATCTTCATTCAAGAGAAGGATTTTTTATGAAAGTAACTATTGCAGCTACACAAATGGCATGTAATTGGGATTTAAAAAATAATATAGATAAAGCTATAAGTATGGTGCATCAGGCGGCTGATTTAGGCGCACAAATAATATTATTACAAGAATTATTTGAAACTCCATATTTTTGTATAGACACACAAAATGAACATTTTAATTTAGCAAAAACTCTATCTGAACAACCTACGATAAAAAAAATGCAAACTATTGCAAAAGATCTTGGTGTTGTCTTACCAGTCTCTTTTTTTGAAAGATCGGGTTTAGTTTACTTTAATTCTATTGTTGTTATCGATGCAGATGGGTCAATAGTTGGGCATTATAGAAAAAGTCATATACCTGATTTTCCTCTCTACGAAGAAAAATTCTACTTTAGTCCTGGTGATACAGGGTTTCGAGCTTTCGATACAAAATTTGGTCGAATTGGTGTAGGTATCTGCTGGGACCAATGGTTTCCTGAGGCCGCTAGAGCTATGGCATTAATGGGTGCCGAAATACTACTTTATCCAACTGCTATTGGAAGTGAGTTAGATAAACCAGACTTAGACAGTAAGAACCATTGGCAAACAACCATGCGTGGTCATGCAGCGGCTAATATTATGCCTGTGATTGCCTCTAATAGAATTGGTAAAGAGTCTAGCAAAGATCTCTCATTGGAATTCTATGGCTCCTCATTTATATCCAATCACCTAGGAGAGCTTGTCTGTGAAGCAGACCGAGAATCAGAAAATATAATAACCCATCAATTTGATCTTGATGAAATTGCTCTTTACAGGCGAGATTGGGGGGTATTTAGAGACCGACGTACTGACCTCTATGGGGAAATTCTTTCTTTGGATGGCAATCGAACCAAAAAGAAAGATAGTGCATAAAATTCCTAACTTAAGAATATTCTTAGCGCTATCGTTTATTGCTGTAATAACTATTTATCCAGTTTTAGCTTTACCGGTAATGATAGGAATCTTGATGGATCATGCAGGTATGTCTTCTTTTTCTGCTGGATGGTTAACTTCTATTGGAACTCTAGCAACTGCTTCTGCAGGTCTTTTAATGTCCATCAAGATGGATAATAAAAATCTCCAAAAAATATCAAGATTTGGATTAATCATAGCCATAGCTATAGATTTATTGTCTGCATTCACGGCGGGCGCCACAATTATCTTTTTCTTCATACGAATAATATGGGGAATCGCAATGGGGGTAACTCATGTTGCTAGTATATCTTCGATTGCACATTACGATAACTACAAACATGGCTATGGTATTTATGTAGGATTACAATTCATAGTAAGCGGCATAGCACTTTATATTGTGCCTGTATATTCTGATTTAATTGGTGTCACGGGATTTTTTATTGGATTTGCAGTACTAGATTTTTTTGCACTTCTTTTAACTAAATTTCTGACATTAGAATACAATCAGCCTTCTAGAGAATATAAAACTAAGTCAGGTTTAGGCGTTATAATAACAGTCCCTGCTATATTAGCTATTATAGGCTTTGCATTATTTGAAGCTGCAAATACCGCCCAATTTTCATATATTGAAAGATTTGGTGTGATATCAAATATCACCGAACATCAAATTGGATTAGCTCTTCTTGTGGGATCTCTCTTAGGTATTCCAGGAGCTCTATCAATATTTGTGATAGGTGATAAATTTGGTTTAGTCAAACCACTAACATTTGGTTTTTTATTAGCCATTTCCGCTTTAACCATGATTTTACTCTCTAATAATTACACTACTTACTTCATAACTAGCTGTTTACTGGGTTTTTCATGGTCCTTTTGTATGCCATTTATAGAGTCTTTACTAGCAAGGATTGATCGCAAAGGGAGGGTAGTAGCAGCTGGCTCATCAATCTCATTCTTTGGTTCTGCATTAGGGCCTGGAATGGCGGCAATAGTTGTTTCTGGAGATCAGTATAGAAATTCGTTTGTATTGTCTATCTGTCTTTTCTTGGTTACATTACTGATTTTTATTATTTTAGGTAAAAAAATGAAGAAAGCCTTATGAAATCATGGGATATTTCAAGCGATCCAAGAGATTTAGGTTATTTCATGCCTGGTGAATGGACTGATCATGATTGTTGTTGGATGGCTTGGCCTTGTAGGAATGGTATTTGGTCTAATAATAAAGAAACTATGCAAGAATATGCAAATGTTGCACATGCTATTGCAAGATTTGAGCCAGTGAAAATGCTAGTGCCTCCAGAAAGAATTGATAGTGCAATTAAGTTACTTAATCAGAATATTGAAATTCTTGAGATAGAGATTGATGATTCTTGGGCTCGAGATTCAGGACCAAATTTCCTAATTGGTGGTGATAATTTGGCTGGCTCAGATTGGATCTTCAATGCATGGGGTGAAAAATATCATCCCTACGATCAAGATGCACAAATGGCAAAAAGAATTCTAAAAAGTGCTTATGCCGATATTTTTCCTAGTTGGTTAGTAGCGGAAGGAGGAGGCATTACTGTTGATGGTGAGGGAACAATAATAACAACTGAATCATGCTTACTTAATAAGAATAGAAATCCAATACGAAATAGATTGGAGATAGAAAATGAATTATGTCGAACTCTGGGCGGTTCTAAAGTAATTTGGCTTCCAGGTGATGTAGATGAAACTGAAACTGATGGTCATATTGATGGGATTGCTGCTTTTATTGAGCCAGGCAGGATTCTTGTTGAAGTTAATAGTGATAAAAGCGACCCTCATTATAAAGTAGGCATCGATAATACTAATGCTCTCAAAAATAAAACAGATGCTAAGGGACGAAAACTACAAATTGAATTTA
>TARA_B110001454_G_scaffold174174_1_pt1 | contig 22368 bp, 18 predicted proteins | sample TARA_B110001454 | Tara Oceans TARA_B110001454 (sample SAMEA4397004) | marine metagenome | biome: Polar Biome; feature: [MES] marine water layer (ENVO:01000295) within the mesopelagic zone...; material: water (ENVO:00002006), including particulate matter (ENVO:01000060) such... | reverse complement strand
GTGTAAGCTTTAGAGTTCACGAAGTCCTTTACGCTTTTCTGCATTCGACGTCCTAGCACATCATAAGCGTAGCTAATCTCGCGTATGGTGGCAAGTGCTCCGATTGAACCACTCATTACCTGCACCTTTATCAGCTGATTCAGACTTGAATACTCATAGTGGTGCGATTCTTTTAGACCATCCCTTGAAATTTTATTTATTAAGTTGCCGTTATTGTCATATTGATACGTAAAGAACGAGTCCTGATTTAACCTCTGGCCCGTGACGTCGTATTCGTAGGTGCGACTTTGATCAGAAATTCGATTTCCAATATTGTCATAGCTGTAAGTCTCACTGACTGTGCTGCCGCTTGCCTGAATTAGCTGGCCATTTTGATCGTAACCATAGTCGACAACGCTAGCCAGAGACCTTTTTTGTGTCGGATAGTTTCGTAAATCGTAGCTGTATTCATACTCAGCTAGCGACACGCTAGAGTTAGCATGAGTAATTTTTCTAAGCTGCTGATCTTGATAGGCGTAGCTAGTTTTAATATTTCCTCTTATGACTTCGTTCAGTCGTGAAGCTCCATCATATTTAAAACTGTAGCTTTTTGAAAATGCGTTCATGCTGGTTAGGCGATTAAGTTCATCGTAGCCATAGGAAATATTTCCCACAGGAGTTTGCTGCTCTGATAGCAAATCACGACGATTGTATTCTGATGATATGTAAAAATCAGGGTAGCTTGACAGATCACCAGCGCCGGAAATAGATTCGTTTAAATTCTGGCCCTTTAAATTTCTAAAATAAGAAATAGTAGAATTCTTATTGCTTGCCGATATCGCTTTTTCTCCTGGAACATCGTAAATGTATGTGATGACGTCGTCAGGTAAAGTGACCTGAGTTAAGTCATTCACCAAGTTGTACTGCATCGACCTAACATTACCATTAGGGTCCTTCATATAGGTCATATTACCGTTGCCGTCGTAATTCATTTCGACAATCGCGCCAAAAGCGTCTGTTTTCTTAATGAGTTGATTTCGGCTGTTATATTCAAAACTAGTCATCCTGTTTTTTGGGTCCAAAACGGAAAGAAGATTTCCTAGTTCATCATACGAATACTTGGTGATTTCGTTTTTAGGGGAGGTTACCTGAGTCAGACGATTGAAAATATCATATTCAAATTTCGTTATTGCGGTTGTTGATGCCGAGATATTTTCGATTTTCTCGATTACGTTTCCTGAAAGATCATATGAGAATGTAACTTCTTTGCTATCTGGACCAATAAGTTTTATAACCCAGCCCTTTTGATTTCTTATGTAGGTCGTTGTAAGTCCGGCCGCTGCTAATGAAGGGAACACAGTTCTAGTTTTCATAAAACCGTTGGTATCATAGGTCATTTCGATTTTACTTCCGTCTGGAGAAGTTATTTTTAAAAGTAGTCCCTCGCTTGAGTATTCTTTTACCGTAGTTTGATCTGTTGCGCCTCTAACGGATTGAGTCTCGGTCAAGACTTGACCGAATGAATTGTAAGTGAATTTTCTTACTACCGGGTCGGTATCTAAATTGTAATATTCGCTCGTTGAAGCCACGTCTCTAGTTAGTGGATCGTAAGAAAAATGGGTCGCGTGGCCAGTTGGCCGAACAATCGCTAAAGGTAAACCTTCAAAGTCCCTATTTATTGTTGTTTGTGCCCCCATCGCATTTGAAGCAATAGAGGTATAGCCATTAATGTCAGGCACTAGGACCGTAGTGCCGCCATTACTATCTGTGATTTGAGAGTTGCCTTGATTGCTTGCTAGCCCAACTCCTTTAAGTAAGTTACTGTCATTAGATCCCGTAGTGAGAGTTTTGGAAACAGCATCATTCCATTGAACTTCTTTGTTATCTGCTAGTTTTATTTTGTTCACGCGATTACTTGATTGGTAATCGATCGCGAGTTTTTGGCCAAGTTGATTCTCTTCAGAAACAAGCATTCCCTTTTCATTGTATTCAAATTGTTTTTCGGCGCCATCGGGAAGTCTAACGTTCGTTAGTTTTCCATCGGTGTAGCTAAACTGGGTGGATCGACCTGAGCTATCTTGAATTCGATTTAAAAGTCTACCGCTGTAGAAATAGTTAATTTCTTGTCCAGTGAAAAAACTAATTTTTGAAATCTTGTTTTCAGTGTCATAACTGAAAATATTTTGTCTGCCAAGGCGATCCGTAGAGGACACCTGAAGTCCCAGAGAACTAAATGTTACACTTGAGCCATCACGAAATTTTCGATTCCAAGATCCATCAGCGTGTTTAATCAATACGGACAAATCTTTGCTACTAGCAATAAAGGTAAGGTCTTGTGATTGATTATCTTCAGTAAACTGAATTTTACGTATTGCCTTTCGTCCCGATTCTTGGACAATCAGATTTTTGTCATTATCAAGATGTAAAAAAGTCGGACTACAAAGTGAAGCGTTCGTCGCTGCAAATCCATCCCCGCTAACTTGCAAGTTGCAGCTACCATTACCGGCGATAACATCAGCTTGTTGGTTGACTAGGTCGATTCTAACTACACGGTGATAACCAGTATCAGCAACATATAGGTAATTTTTCGATTCATCGATGGCCATTCCGTTTGGATTATTCAAAGCCATCACAAGAGCGTTTGTTTGATTCGCAAAAACACCGCCCTCTTCAACAGGTAATCCAGCGACTTTTTCAATTTGTCCGTTTGTTTTAAGTTTTAAAATCAATCCTTTCTCTGTTGAAATATATAGTTCGTTTTGGGAATTGAGTAAAAGTTGTTTCGGGTGATAAATCGATACACTAGTGCCTAACCCTGGGTTTTCCGGGAAATTTAAATTTTGTCCATTTCCGGCTATAGTTGATATCGTAGAAGTTTGGGCATCTATCTTTCTGATGCGATTGTTTCCGAAATCTGCAATATAAATGTTATTCAGACTATCGAGCACCACTCCTTGCGGGGAATTTAGACCTATCCCATTTGGCCCTGAGTTCGCTAGACCCTGAATATCGTCGCCTTCATAGGTAGAAAGATAACCATCACCTGTGCTAGCTATAAATTTTTTAGGGGGACTTGGCTTACAAATGACTCCCGGAGGGCATTCATTAGGTAGGGCTAAAGTACACGATAAATTTGCCTGATCGACGACTGGCATTCCACAGCTGACCCCAAACACCGATTGGCAGGTTTGATTTACGCCATCCAAGTTTGCATCGATTCGTTCAATACCAAAATTTAAATTTAGTACTTCCTCGATTGTTGCCTTCTTTCCGGCGATATCTTTAGGCATTGATCCGATTTCAACCACTCTATGTGATCTGGTATCTGTAGCAATCCATCGACCATTAGATATTCTTCTTAAATTAGACAGTTGTGGTTGAAAAAGGTATGAATGTCGAGTGGTAGAAAATGATCCGGTGTAATTAGACTCGATACAAATATAAGTGCCCTGATTTCCGAGCGCCCCAGAAGCCGAGCCTATTTCAAATAGACCTAAAATAGAAGATGGCTGCGCTTGTGACAAATCAACTTCGCCTAGGTAACTCTTTCCGTTATCAGAAACGTAACTTGTAACTATTTTGGGCCACTGAGAGAAATCTAAAGCCTGATCTAATTTTATAGAAGCGTTGTTTGGCTGATAAACAGTAGAAATAATATTACTCATTTCATAAGTACTTACCGAACCATCGGCCTCTTCAATTACAATATTTCGCGCAGCTGGATTCAGAATTTGTTGGTATCCATTAATTTTCCATCCTCGACCAGATATGGAATCAACTTTGTTTTGAACTACGACGTTTGCAGTGACATCTTTAGGAAGGAAGTCGCTTAATACTTGGGTCTCGAGCGTGGTTTTTGTAGTCGTCGTATTCTGCTGAATATTTCTTTGGTCTATGGGAATATAACTAGAGTCAAACCTGCCTTTGTTTGTAACGCTATCTTGAACTGTTTTGATGGTAAGGTTTTTTAATTGAATTTGATATCTTGCGAGTGATGGGTAGAGTCCCGATTCAAGGTATTTGTTCGTGCTTGGGTCTTTTAGTTCAACAGCATAAGATACCATGTTTCTCATTGGTAAAGCAGAGAATTGACTAAGATCAGAAAAATTGGCGATTTTTGAAACCAGGCCTTTACGCTCGCCATCGTCGAAAATTTCAGTCGTTACTTTCGATAGATCGCTAGAAATATTTCCTGTTGCAATGTCGCTGGATTTAATCGAGCTTATGAAAAATTGAGATTTAATTCCGTTGGGCACGTAACTAGAAACCTGGTTTACACTCGAATTATAAAACGTGTTTGTATAAAAATCTGCATAACGAGAATAGCAACGAAAAATATCGCAAGTCTTCCCGACGTAAACTGAGCTATAGGAGCTTGTTTGTGAGGCCGACGACTTAGAATATGTAATCGTCTTTTCTGGAATTTCGATATAATTAGAGACAAAGGCAGTAGGGTTTGCCCAGATTGATTTATATTTTAGTTGCGGTGAAAAAGATTCGTCTCCAATTTTAAACGAGGGAAGTTGCAAACTTGTTTCGTAGGAATCTTTACTGCTATCAACGGCGTTTAGGTTACTGTCAACTAACCCAGTCAAAGTCGGCATCAAAGGAACTGCATAAACGATACTAAAATGGGATATCCCTTGATTAGGAAGGGTCTTGATTTTTTGTCCGTCGCTAGAAACTTTGGCAATACCATCAATTTCCCAAGCACCTTTGGCGGAATTCATACTAAAGATTACCATATCCGTGTTCGGTTTTAGTTCATACGAGTTTGGCAGCGTTAACTCGACACGCTGATTAAATCTCAAACCCGAAGGTTCCAAAGAAACCACTGCATTTGGAACTGCGCTGGCCGGAACTGGCACTGTGACTTTATCCGAAGGAATGGTCATAATATTTATACTGCCTTGACCAGAACCAGACGGAAATACACTCGCATTAGAGGGAACAGCCAGTTCTACGCCAGGAGCGTGCGAACTGCTAACGTTAGCAGGTTGATTGGCGACAACTTGCGTCTGCGTTCCATCTAAAAGAGTCGGAGTTAGATAAATCGGTCTGTTTAAAATATTTTGCTGAGCATAACCAAGGTTTATAGACATTGATGATTTTGAAAAGTATCGACTTGGTCCAGTGAACGAAGTCGGAACCGTTGAGCCATCAAAATTAAGAGTTTGGTCTCCGGAAATATTAAGTTCAAAACTAAATGCCCCTTGGCCGTTAGTAACGGTTTGAAACGTAGTTCCAGATAGAGAGACAGTCACATTTGGAATGGCCACATCGTTAATGTCGCGAATAATACCAGAAAGTCTTGTGATGCCGCTAAACTGAACAACGAATGACGAGGTTTGATTCACTCGTGGGTCTTCAACTGAAACTGTCGCCGATTGGAATGGCGTCAGTTTTAATGAAAAACTGCCGTCTGGGTTAACGATGGATTCATCAGTGTTAAAGCTTAAAAAACCTTCGCTGGCTTTGATCGTTAAACCAGGTCGAGAGGCTTGCTGGGCGCCGTGGATAAAAACCTGGTCTTCGACCTGAGTTAATGAAATTAACTCAGGTACTAGAAGCGGCGAATGAATCTCTATCGATATTGATTTTTCTAAAATGTTTCCGGCTAAGTCTTCTGCTAGAAATTGAATCTCTTGGACTCCTTCGTATTGGGTTAAGTACTGAATGGAAAATGATTTTTTATCTGCTGACAAAACTATATCTTTATTGTTTATTTTTAGCGTGCTTACGGCTTCGCTAAACGAACCGGACAATGTAAATTGGATATCTTGCAAAATTTGATTCGGCGTTGGAGAGGTGATGGTTAAAATTGGAACAACAGTATCTCTTTGTATTTTCAATATTTCAGAAATGGCGATATTCCCAGCAATATCGGTACTTTCAACCTGAATTTGATTTTCACCCTCTAATAAAAGGCTAGCTTCGAAATCGAATTCCTTTGCGCCTGTCCTGAGCACATCGACACCGTTAACTTTGATAATCGAATGGACATCATTCGCCTCTGTAATTTTCACTGGAACTACGATCAAGCTTTGATTAGTTAACGTTCCTTCGGCTATTCCAAAGGTTATAACAGGAGCAGTGTTATCCAATATTACGGAAAGAGATAAATTTTGATTTGATACATTTCCCGCAAGATCTGTCGGTTGAACGGCGACATTATTGGCGCCAGATTGCAACACGTTTAGATTATAGACACCGATTTTACCACTCTCATCTAACGATACCTGATTTGAATTCACGAGAAGCGATTTCAAAGGCTCGTTTGATATGAACTGGACAGCTAAAGTTTTCGGTAGTGAGTTAACATAAACCGGATCGTTCGACGACAGAGAAATACTTGGGTTCGTTTGATCTAAGACCACATTTGAAATCAGCACTGGCGAAGCTATATTGTTAAACTGATCTTGAGATTTGATTTCAATATTATTGTTTCCGTTGACAAGATCGAAAGTAAAACTTTTTGCCGTTGACGATTTAACTACGGCCCCATTGATGGAAACTGTTGATGTGACATTTGAAATATCTTGAATTTCTACTGATACCGATTTTTGATTTGTAAACGTATTGCTACGCAACTGAGTCAAAATTGTCGGTGCGGTAGTGTCTTTCGGTGAAGACGGACGATAAATTCCAAGGGAGAAATACGAAGTAAAGAATCCCCTATATTTTATCACCAGGGAGTTATTTAACTCTGGTTTTACCGAAACTGAAAGTAGGGCGACATTTTTGTTGAACGTACTTGCATCAACTACCTTTTTACCGTTCCAAGTGATTTCGGCATATTCAACTCTGAAAAAAGTGCGATAAAGTAAATTAGCAAGGTTCTTAAGACCGCAGGAACATTTTTGAAGTAGTCCGCCCGTGCAGACGACATTTTCATGATTCTGACCGTCGGCGTTTTTCATCTTAATGATAAAGTCTTTTTTGATTGCGTCTGAAGTGACACGAACTGTCTCAGTAGCTTGGTTGACCGATTTGAAGGAGCCACGGTAGGTCTTATCGGGAAAGACGTTGATCTGATCTGAGGTGTTTTGAGCAAGGACGAACTGAGCAAACAATAGAATAGCGATAGCCGTTAAGCGATACATGAGATGGCTCCCCTTAAGATTGGTTCGATAAAAGTCTCGGATTTCTAAATCCAAGACTTAAGGGTAAACAATTTTTATTGTATCTAGAAATGAGATTTTACAACAAGAAGGCGATTGGTTAAATTAGAGTACTTCATAATCTAATATGATTTACAAACACTAGTGGAAAAAAATATCATAATAATACACTTGATTTAGTTGGACATTGAATTCAAGCTCGTTTTACTAATGTCGAAATAAAAGTTTAGATAAACTGGTTCCAGTCCCCAACTGTTTGATAGATACATTTTATTGCAGTTTCAAGTGGGCGAGGATTGAATCCCCATTGCAAAATCCCAAATCGTATCAGGTTATTTTCTGTGAACGGTAAGCTCGTCTAATAGCGAACTCGAACTCCGCGAAAACGAACTTTGCATCCCTAGGCAAAATCTACATCAAATCAAATTTGTTTCTCATTCCAATATGTTATCGGGCTGGCATAAAGCCCACTGTTTTTTGCATTAGTAATTGGTGAAAGGACAGCAACAAAGACGTCCTTTTGAAGGGGGCCAATTATGGCAATTAGAAAAAAATGCCCGCGTTGCGGGGGGAATTTAGAAGTGTTGCGAACCTACTCGCACTGCTCAGGATGTTTTTATTTTGAAGACTACTGGAGTGATCCCGAAGCAGAGAATTTGAAAGCATTGAGGGAAGCAAGGGAAATACTTTCCTATAATGAAAACGAAATCGATAGCAAAGAGGAGGCGGAACAAGATGAAAAAGAATGCGCCTAAAGATACAAATCAGAACTCGAAAATTCCAATGGGAAAAGAACTAAAGAATAGTTTTTGGAAAAGACTATTCAGCAGTGAAGTTGATGATCGCAAGATTGATGAAATCAAGCGACAAAATGAACTTAAATTTATGCGAATTCACTTTTTAGGATGAAAGGTAATTGCACGTGAAAATAGAAAACCAGAAGACATGGAGTTTTCCGTTGAACGACAAAGAAAAATTGGAGGTTAAACAAATAGCGATGAATTTGCCAGCCGACGAGAGGGCCATCGTATATTTAAAATATTGGCTAGGCATGGGGCTAAAACATATTGCTCAAACACTGGGTATGGAACTTTACGACGTAAAAGTGACCCACGCTAAGGCGCTGAGTTTAATGAGAGAAGAACTTTTAAACCTTAAATCAGCATAAAGCAGAACAAAACAAACAACAAACTAGATTCTAGGGAGGAAAATTAAATATGGAAAACAGAGTAAAAAATAAAAAATTAGATCTTGAATGGATTGATAAAGAAACCGGCCGAAAATTTCCGGCGGGAGTAGCATTCTACCACGAAGATAAAGGTGAGTTTCGACTTAAGGTCGATGCCATGCCCGATGAAAAATACATTTTCTTAAGGCCAACGGGGTCGGATGGCGAAACGGTTCACTACCGCGTTGATGTTAGTCTAAGAAAAGAAGGAAAATTTGTTCGGTCTTCGCCGATTGGTTCGGGGAAAAGCTCTAAAAGTGCCGGTCCCTATATTTTTATGGAACTAGGACCTTATTCACGGATTTTAGCACTTCACACGGAAGAGTAGTATTTGATAAAAAATCAATCTTGGATTGCTTTGGGTGCAATTGCCTATATTGGCATTACCCTTTTTATGCCAGAACTATCATTTGCGCAGTACGGAGGCGGCGACTTTCAGAGTAAGGTGGGCGGCGTAACAAAGGGACTTGTAAACGTGCTCTTGCCTGCGGTCAGCGTTCTGGGCCTTGTGTATGCAGCGATACTGGCAGCAACGGGTGATGCTGAGGCAAAGTCTCGAATGGTACTTGTGGCAGTGGCTAGTATTGTTGGGTTTTTAGCACCCATGCTTATCCGCTGGCTTCAAAGTATTTCAGGGATGTAGTGGAGTTTAAAGAATCTACTGTCCACAGGAAGCTGGACGCTAAAATCAAAATTGGGGGCATGGAAGCCCCCGACATTTTAGCCGTTCTGATATTTGCTTCAACAATGAATTTGTTTTTTGGTCGGACCTCATTGTCTGTTATTTTTGTGATTGTCTTACCGGCCACTTTACTCGGCATTTTATATTTTGGAAAAAGAGGAAAGCCGGATGACTATCTTATCCACTTGGTAAAATTTCATTTAACCAAGGGATTCTTTGCCGCCGGAAATGACCAATCAAATCGTGAAAAAATATTAGGAGTTAGAATTGATGGCAAATCAAATTAAAGACATGCTAGGACTTTGGCACCTAGACGACAAGTTAGTCGTTTTTAGTGACGCATCTTTGGGTTCGGGATTTAGAGTTATCGGAAACGATATCAGTTTAAAAACACCGGCGGAGGTAAATTACTTTTCGGAAAAAATAGAGGGACTCCTTAACTCTTTGCCCGAAGAGTATTCTTTACAGCTTTTTTATAAACTTAATCATGATGTCGAAAGCATTATTCAAAAGCACGAAGATGTTTCTAAAAATTGTAAAGATAGCTATCAACCAGTACGTGAGGCCAGGGTCAACTATTTAAGAAAGAACGCAAAAAACCGAGAATATTTTGTGCCAGAAATTTTTGTCTTTGTTAGGTCCGCTAGCCATCGAATGAAGCAAAGACGATTTTGGCAAAAAAGAGAATCATTTGAGGCAATGACAAAGAAGGACTACGATCAACATCGTCAAAAATTTGAAAGAACGATGACGCTTGTTAAAAGTGGTCTTGAATCGGCGGGACTATTTCCAACTGAAATTGATCCTATTGAGTGGTACGGAAATATTTTTACCTATTTTAATAAACCTCGTCATGAAGGCATAGGCCTACCGTATCTTCGTCAAGATTCAATTGATCATACCCTGTCTGAACAAATTGTACTGAGTGATATAAGTGTAGATAAAGACGCTATTACCATTTCTGACTTAAAATTCCGGGTATTAACGCTTGCCATTTTGCCAGAAGGAAAAACACATGCGGCTATGATTGAGAATTTCACTAAGCTGCCATTTCATTTTTGGATCAGTCAAAATTTGAAAAGTCTGAATCAAAAAAAGGAGCTAAGTAAACTTGAACTAGGCCGAAGAGTGGCGCGCTCGATGGCTTCAGGTAGCAAGAATGTTTCTGATATTGAAAGTGAAACCCAGTTTGAGCAGATTGAGAGTCTAACTCGTGAACTTCATGAGGGGTGTGAGAAAATTGTAATGATGGATTTTAACGTCGTCGTTTGGGCCGACAGTCAAGAAGAACTTGAAACGAAAACCGACGAAGTTTTGCGATCCTTTCGATCTTTAAACCAGGCCGAAGGGATACAAGAAACCTATGCGGGTCTGGAAGCTTTTATGGCGGCTGCGCCGTCAATTTGCAAAGGGTTTAGGCTTAAGAAGATTAAAACGTCAAACGCCGCGCACTTGCTACCGTTTTATTCATGCTGGCTGGGTAACAATAGACCGGTGTGCTTGCTGCCAAATCGAGAAAATTCACTTTTTTCACTGGACCCATTTGCTAAGGAACTTCCCAATTGGAATGGGCTTGTATTTGGCGGTAGCGGCTCCGGTAAATCGTTTAGCGTCGCCCAATTGATGCTACAGTTCTACGGCCAAGAGCCAAATCCAAAAATTATATGGATTGATAACGGCGCTTCATCGCAGCGGCTGCTTGAGGTACTTGGCGGCGAGTTTATCGACCTGACTTTAGAATCAGGAATTTCGATTAACTTATTTGATCTTGAGGAGGGGGAACTCGTACCGACTCCATCACGAATTAAAATGATGCTTGGAGTGCTAGAGCTGATTTTAAAAGACGATGATAAAAAAGGGCTTCCAAAGCGGGAAAAAGCCCTTCTCGAAGAGTCGATTTTTAGAATGTACCAAAGTGTAAAAGATCGGGTTCCAGTATTAACTGATTTAAAAACAATTCTTACTGAGCATGTGGAGCCTGAAATGAGAAAATACGCTCAAATATTATTTTCTTGGACTGGCGACACGGCCTATGGACGAATGCTAGATCGGCAAAGTAACGTAAAATTAAAATCAGATTTAATCACGATTGAAATCAAAGGACTAGACAACCATCGCGAGTTAAAAGACATATTTTTACTGCTGTTTACAAGCTATATTAAGACAGAGGCAGCTAGGGACCTTCAAACTCCTTACTTGTTGATAATTGATGAGGCTCAGCGTCTTTTCAAAACAGAGAGCGGAAGAGATTTTGCTATCGATTGTTTTCGTACCTTTAGAAAATATAACGCTGGGATTTATTGCATTTCCCAAAACTATCGAGATTTTTTGTCTGACAAAGACCTAGCCGAGAGCTTAATGCCGAATACAACAAACGTGTTCATTTTGCGTCAACGAAAAATCGATTGGAACGATTTTAAATCGAGTTTTGATTTCAATGACTCTCAAGTAGAAGCGATAAAAAGCCTTGAGATCGTGAAAGGAAAGTACTCTGAATTTTATCTTATGCAGGATGAAAATCAGGCTATTCTTAGACTAGTTCCGGAACCACTGAGTTACTGGATCTGCACCAGTGACGGAAATGAAAAAGCAAAAATTAAAGAAATGGAGGATAGGCATCCGAATGAATCAAAGATTCAAATTCTGCAACGACTTGCCTTTGAAAACGAATTGGATAGATCATGAAGGTGTTTAAATTAAAAATATTGTCAGCGGGATATTTTCGGATCTCGGCAATTGTCTTTTTAATTATTGGTCTCATGATCCCGCCAAAAGCTGGAGCGTTTACCGATGGATCTGGATGGACACAGGTTTCCTACTTGATAAAAATTCTCGAGGAGAATATTCGTCGGTATTATCAGCTTAAGACCATGATTGAACTTGCAAAAGACCAGCGGGATTACTTGAGGCTGGTTAACTCGGGACTAGATAATTCATTGGGTCTTATTGAAACCTTACCGATCAAAGATGAAAAAGTACTTTCTGAAATACGAAATTTCAAAAAGGCTGTGGAAAAGATTTCAGAAATCTATGGTGCTGTTCCTAAGAGCAAAGAAGAGTTTATGCAAAGACTACATGATCAAACCATTTCAGAAAGTCTTAGAATGATAAACGATTTTAAAGAATACTCAGTGAAGCAAGAAGAAAACTCAATTCGAGTGGCCATCGATAGCCGGGCAGCATCGCCCAAGGGGGCTATGAGAATACAGGCGGAAACCAGCGCTCAGATTCTTAGGTCACTGTCGCAATTGATTCGGCTTAATACGCAGATGCTAAAACTACAAAGCGAGCAGTTTGGAATGCAAAACAAAATGGGAAAAGATAGCGTTACGAACTTTCAGCGAGTGAATCAGGATCTTGGAAAGAGTTTTAAAGAACTCAACCCACAAATGAGTTTAATCAAATTTTAAATGTTTGATTATTTAAGCGATGTGGGACGAAGTCTGCGCGGCGAACTAGTTTCGACGTACTGGGTTCTTATTGTGCCCCTTGTTCTATTGCTAATAGTGATGGAGTTTCTAAAAAATGACGAGCCCGATGTTAAAGACATTTTCCGGAGGGTTTTAGTTTCGGTGATACTGCTATATAGTTTTGATACCACCTTGAATGCTATTGCCACAATCGGCGATAGCATTACCGATAAAATTGATGGACTTCAAAAACTATGGGACGTTTTAAAGAACCTTGGGCCAAACTATAATAGCGCAAGTAATGATTGGTTCAACCTTAGGGAGACAGCACTCTATATCTTTAATATAGGGGCCTATATCATTGCCTACTTGGGATTTTTTATTTCAAATGCAATGATTCACTTTGTGTGGACCATTTTATTTGTGTGTTCCCCCCTGATGATACTAGCCTATGTGGCTAGACAAACTGAACATGTGACTTTTAGTCTCTACAAGGGGCTAGTGCAAGTGGTGCTTTGGAAAATTTTGTGGAGTCTTCTTGGCGTATTGTTACTCAAGCTAGCTATGAATCCAAAAGTGACCGGGATGGAAGACTATTTGATGTCTATAATTATCAACTTATCCATCGGTCTAAGCATGCTATTTATTCCAATTGCAACAAGATCACTAGTTAATGATGGTATGGAAAGCGCGGCTTCAGCTATTACGGCTGTTCCGACTATGGCAACAGGAGTTGCTCTAAAAGCACAAATGGCAAAACTTGCTAAAGGCATAGCTAGCGGCGCTGTTTCCGGTGGAAAATTTGCAGCTAAGCCCATCACTAACCCTTTTGTTGGCAGAGCGGAGCTACTAAGGCAACGACTGAATCCAAAACTGAATCAAATGAAAAAAACATATGAAAATCTATTTTTACCTAAAGATCAAAAACAAGGAAGAAATGACAAACGAAGATAGTTTAAAAAAAGAAAACTTAAAAACTGTAAGATCAACTCTTGATCACTGGATTGATACAAATAATCAGCTACGGCTTTACAAATGGATTGGCGCTATTTGTGCCGGTATAGGAATGCTTTTACTGTGCGTGGTTTTATTTCAATCGCTGAAATCACCGCTTGTGATTTATGACGACGGATCAAGTAAAATACCGCTTAAAAGTGAGTCTAAGCCTTTTAAGATTGATGAAGAACAAATTAGTCGCTTTCTAACGGAATATTTATTTCTATATTTTAAATGGGAAAAACTTGATCCTGATAAAATCATAAAAGAAATAGGTCCATTCACTAGCGATGCTTTGTCTGAAAAAATTAATATTCAGCTTCTTCAAAGGCGAGATCGGGATTTTAAAAACCAATCCGTTTCACAGGACATCGCCCATGTTAAAATCAACGTGAACGAAAAGGAAATTACGGCTACATACGATAAAGTACTTCGCATTTCGGGCATACCGCTAGTGGTCCCTTGTGAGGCCTCTTTTCAAATTGTTGATGGACCTGTTACGAATTGGAATCTGCTTGGTCTATACGTAAATGGTATCATCGAGCATGAAGGTGCAAAAGGCGATTAGGCTATTGGTGCTATTACTAGGGATATTGGCGCTGTGCCACATGGCTTTAGCGGGAGGTGTTAGGACTATCGTGGCAGGGCCTAGCTCAATGGAATCGATTAATCTAAGCCTAGGAAAATCAACGGTATTAAGATTTAAAGATAAGCCAAAGAAAATAGTAATTGGAAATCAAAACTATTTCGGCATTGAGTTTATTGAAAATGATATTGCCATTCAGCCACACGGACAAATTAAAACCAATATGTTTGTCTATTCGGAAAATCGAACCTATGGATTCTATCTTATTGTTGGGAATAAAAGTCATGATGACCTTGTAAAGGTAGAATGGGATTCAGTAAATCAACAGCGGCCGGTATTTAGTTATCGAGCCCTTGCTAGTTCGGAGAAAAAAGAAATTCGCGGCATAGAAGTAAAATTCAAGAACGGCTTGATTCTTAGACCCGATTCTATCCAATCCATTCAAGGAGTGAAGCTAAATGCTTTAGATCTATTTGCATTGAATTCATCGAAAAATAAATTGGATCTTAAGGATTTAAAACTATTGGTCACTCGAGATGGAGCGACTTTGGATAAGCAAGTGATCGTGAAAGAAAAATCTCAAATTGAAAGCAATGAGCGGGTTAAAGTACGGGTCCTTTTTTCTAGTGATTCAAAACGAGATGCTAAAGTACTGATATCGTTGCCAAATGAAAATCAAAGTTTTCTATTGAAAAAGGAGTTTTTATAAACTCAGTCAAAAAAAATAGATGGAACCTATTTAAAGGAAAAATTTCCGATATCAAGTCGTACTTTTTAAAACGAAATGGTGAAAAAAACGTCGTAAACTTAAAGCGAGTGGGCCTCATAGGAGGCCCTATTTTGTTTTTGATGATTATTACAGCATTCATATTGTCAGACAAAGAAGACACAAGTTTTCTAGGGCAATCGGAGAAACGACTTGTTAATAGCGGCAAAGAACGCGATAAAAATGAGTCAAATGTAAATCATGACAACAGGCGAACGTACTCAGATACAGCCAAAAAAATTTTAGGTGACGGAAAATCCTCAGCGAAAAGCAGCGCAAAGGGAAATAAAGATCGATCAACGTCAGGTATGCAGGCGGCAAAGATTAACTTAAAAGCCAGTCAAGTTATTGTCAGAGACGGAGCTAGTGATCCAGAGCGAAGCATTCCGATTGGAACTAATATGATCGGAAAAACTTTAACGGCAGTTGATACTCGTGAGCCAGGGCAAATAATAAAAATCTTATTACCTTATGGTGGCCGGTCAAAGTATGGAACTGAACTGGAAAAAGGCACCGTCCTTTTTGGACAGGTTATGTATTCAGGACGAGGACGCAAAGTCAGTATCCAAATCAACAAGGGCCTATTTCCATCTGAGCAGGAATTTGATATTAGCGCCCAAGTTTTGGACCCTAAAAATTATTCCACCGGAATCGCTGGTGATACAAACACTGAGTCGGACACTCGGGTATTTGCTGCTCTGGGGTTAAGTGTTGCCTCAGGTGCTAGTGACATAATGATGGAGCGCGAAACTATGAACTCATTAGGGCAATCAATGCCTAAAGCGAGTATTGAAAATGCCATTAAAAAGGGTTTGTCTACTTCGGCCCAGGAAGAAGCTAACCGGCAGATCGAATCCTTTAAGGATACCGAGGACTATATCACCGTTCCCGCCGGGCGAGATGTCATTGTGAGCTTAACAAAAACTTATGTGGAAAAATGACACAAATAAAATCTAAGGCTGGTCATTCCACTAAAGGGTTTGACGATATGATGAAAGTTGTCTCCTTTCTGGCAGGAATTAGTATACGGGGGATAGCAGAGCTTTTTGACCGATTTAAGAGTCTATACTTTATGACTTTTGTTTGGAGCTGGATAAGTTTCTTGACTGTTTTTTCGAACTACAAGCATCTCAAATTGTTACATTTATTGTTTCCAAATGTGTTCACGCCGACGGTGGTTGAAATACTCGTAGAAGAAATGCCGCTACCAATTGTGATTCATACGTTGCTATTAATTGTTAGTCCAATTGCCTTTCTGGGATTCTTGTATGGCCTTTTTACAAAAGATAAAAAGAAAGAGATTTCTCAGGCGCTTGGACACCTTGGTTTAAAAACCGCCCAAGGTAGGGAGCCTATTGTGAGCAAAGTAGTGAATTTAGATGAACATAGGCAAAGGATTTTGGTTTCAAGTATTGGAATAGGTGTTGACCGGTATCTAGAGAAAAAGTCAGATCTTGAAATGGCTTTGGGAGCCACCGTGGAATCAATTAGGACAACAGCGAACAATAAGTTTATTGAAATTTTAAGCACGACTAAGATTATACCGACTATGTTACCTTATTCGGAGACGGCTAAGTATATTACCGAATCACTTTCGTTTCCTATTGGAGAATCTCTAGGGGGTATTCAAGTTCAAGAGTTGTCGACTCTTCCACACATGATGATAGCCGGGGCTTCCGGTGGAGGTAAAAGTAATTTCTTTAAACAAACACTGCTGAGTCTAATAAAGAGCACGAAAAATGTTCAAGTCTACATTTTGGATCTAAAAAAAGGCATCGAAGCCAAAGAGTTTTCATGCCTACCAAATGTCAGCATTGCTAAAACTGAAATTGAAGCTAACTTACTTCTAGCCAAACTTAGGCAGGAAATGATCCATCGCTTTGATCTGCTAGAAAAAAATGGACGTATTGCAATTGATCCAGAAAATGACAAGAAAGACTATATTGTCATAGCTGTCGATGAGGCATCGGTCCTTTATGGAAAGACAAAAGTCAGTAAGGAGCGTGCGAAAAATGTAACTCAAGCTCGAGAACTCACTGACGATTTAGCAAAACTAGGACGAGCGGCTAAAATGAATCTCATTATTGCAACTCAAAAAGTGACCACAGATACAATTGATACAAAGATTCAAGAGAACATGGGCGGCCGAATTTGTTTCAGAGCCAACACACTCCAGGGATCGATGACCGTGCTTGGAAATAAAATGGCGTTTGAACTTCCCGATGTCAAAGGGCGCGCAATATGGGCAAATGGTACCACTTTTACGGAAGTGCAAACTCCGTTTGTAAAAGAGGAAGTACTCAAAGATGAAATCAATAAGATCAAAATGGAATTTGAAACCGGCGCAAGATCAAATTTCTCATTGCCATTTAAAGCAACGGTTGAAGTGACTAGTGGACCTGAACCTACATAAAAAAGTAAATAAAATTGGCTAAGAATCCAATTCTGACTGACAGAGAGAGGTTCTTGTTAAGGGGCCTCATTGAAAACAAGGTAATGACCAGAAATCAAATTCACCGACAAGTTTTTCCAAGTGTAGGTAAAAAGAGTCTTAGTCGATGCCTGAAGCGATTACTGAATATCGGTTTTATTAGCGATAAAATGCAAAAACGAATTAGTAAAAATGATATTTTCTACGAGCTTACGGACTCGGGCCTAGAGTATGGGATGAAAATCTATGATGCGGAGTTTGTGCAGAAACCAACTCATTCTTACACATTTGAACATGATGCAGGATTAGTTGATATTAGATACCGCATTGAAAAATCAATAATGTTGGACGTGTATTATACAGAAAATATGCTACAGTGTTTTAGTCATTTGCAGTCTGATGAACGTCTTAAGCCATTTATTAATATGAAATCTGACGCGGCGGCATTTATAAATATGAACGGAAAACTAAAATCGGTGGCGATTGAGTATGAGCCCACAAAGAAGTGGATCGATCGCTATAGGGACAAAATTTTGTATTACTATGTCAATGCTAGCATAGATTTAGTGTTTTATTTCTGCAAAGACGAATCAACAATGAAAGCAATTCAGCAGATCGAGCGAGAGATTCATCCTGAAGGCCATTCAAAAATGTATTTTATTTTGTTTCATGACCTCAGACCACTTGCAAAATCAATGACATTTAAAAACAGAAATCAGGTCACTTTAGGAATCAAATAGTGACTAGTTTTACTAGCGGCGCACTGGCGGCGCGCCGTTAGTAAAATCTTTGTAAACAATTGAAATTACGAGCAACTGACAACCAAAAGTTAGAGTCAGTTTTAAATATATGGAATTTAAAATTCTAGAAGGATAATTATGAATATACGAAATATAATATTGGGTGTTGGTACAATATCGCTAATGGGATGTACTACGATGAAAGAATCATTGTTACTAGGTACTGGTATAGGAGCAATTAGTGGAGCAGCTATTAATAGCCAAATCGATAGAGACAATGATAGCGCCAAAAATAACGGAGCTATGTTTGGCGCGGCCATTGGACTTGCCGCAAGTTATTTTATCCACGGCAGTCTTGAGGATAGAGACAATCGTATTCGGCAGGAAACTTTATTGAATCTAGATCGGTTCAATGTGTCTCGGCCAAGTATGGCTAGCAGTGAAGCCGATCCAGGCGATTACTTTGTAACTCAACCAAAAGTTGAAACGCAGTGCTTTGATTCTGATGTCAAAGGAAACAAGCTAATTGAGGCCCACTGCGAATCAGTTATTGTTGAAAGACCTGAATGGGCAAAGCGACAAAAAAAGATGCCTACGCGTGGGAAATAAAATCTGATGCGAGTCATTCTATCAAGTGATGCGGCCGATGATTTAAAAAAGATGATTAAGGAACTAAAGACAAATAAAGGGGTCAGCGCGACCCCTTCGGAGGTTACATCTTGGATTGTTCGAGAGTTTGGTGCAAAACATTTTAAGTCTTCAAGGTCGGATATGGCTAAAGCCTTCACCAATCTATCAAAACTTGTACGTGAGAATCTAAAAAAGAGCGCTAGTAATGAGGAGCTTATTGCTGCGCTGAGGGAGTCGTTAGCGGCCAGTGTAGTGAATAAAACGCCACGAGTCCGCACGCAATCAAAAGGCGATTCGACTATCGTGAGTAATGTCGACTTAAAAACCGATAGGCAGGATAAGGGGTCGCAATAGTGATATTTAAAAATAAATTATCTCACACTACGAGCATCGCATCTGAACTTTTGTTTTCTAAAAATAGAATAGATTTTTTTAGTGAAATTCGATATAACTAAAGAAAGAGAGGCTAACTCCTCAATTGAGGAACCACTAGTTTCTTCGTTCTTTGACAATCGGTTAGAATGGTTAACGTCGCGTGAAGCTGCATTGTTTTTGAGGGTATCTGTAGGACAAATTCGCAATATGGTTTGGCGAAGACAAATTAAGTTCTACAAGTTGGGTCGCAAACTCAGGTTTCAGAAAAGAGATGTTGAAAAGTTACTCCGTCCAAGCGGAATGGAGAATAATTTATGATTCAATCTTATTTGGATAAAGACTCAGGACAAATGCGATTTTCAGTTTATGTCAATATCAGGTCCACAAATGGTGGCGGAAGGTTGCAGAAACGAAAAAACAATTTAAAAACCCAGGCCGAAGCTCTTCGAGCAGAGGCCCAGTTAACAAAAGAATGTCAGCGCGAACTTTGGCAAAGAGAAAACACCGGACAAGTCTGGAAGAATGTGGTGGATAAATTTGAAGAGTTTTTGCTATCTGCAAAAGCTCAAAATTTAAAAGAGACTACAAGGATTGACTACATCGCTAGCATCAGGCGGCATTGTAATCACTGGAACTCAAAATTTGTTGGTGATATTAGTTTAGCTGATGGCCATGAACTTTTTAGTGATTTGACAAAAAAGGGACTTTCACAAGGGCATCAGAAAATCATAAAAGCTGTGATTATTCGAGTTTATGATTTTGCAGCTAAGCATCGTTTGATTAGTCCAATGATTATTTGTCCAATGCATAGTTTTAAGTTTCCAAAGCAAGAGGACAAACTTCCGGAGATATTAAATCTATCTCAGATAAGAACTTTGATGACTCAAGCTAAGAATTTAAAACATGAGTGGTATCCGATTTGGGCGGTGGCCCTATTAACAGGAATGCGAAACGGTGAATTGCATGCCTTGTTGTGGGAAGACGTGAATTTTGAAGATAAATTAATTCATGTCACTAAATCCTATGACACTCGAACCAAGCGCACAAAATCAACAAAGGCTGGCTACTGGCGATTTGTAACGATATCGCCGGAACTAGAGGCCCTGTTGAGAGAGTTGAAAAGATCTGATCCTGATCGGCCGTACGTTCTCCCAAGACTCAGTAGATGGGATCAAGGTGAACAGGCTAAACGGCTCAGACAGTTTTGTGGAGGCATTGGTTTACCGAGCGTAAGGTTTCATACTCTGCGTGCGTGTTTTGCAACCCAGTTAATGAAGCAAGGTGTACCCCCGATTCAAGTCATGAAAGTAGGCGGCTGGAAAGATTTAGATACAATGAATCGATACATCCGTCTTGCAGGGATTGAAATCACTGGCACCACTGATAGCTTAAAGGTTCTTCCGGAATCAGTAGCTTTTGCCAAAGCCGTCGATTTGATAGTGACATAACGTGACGCCAAGCCTTTTGCGTAAGGCTTGGCTACCTTCTGGCTACTTGGCTTGCTAAGTTCTTAATTGGATTAGGTTTCCATCCTATCCGCCATTTATTACAATCATTTTTTCAAAAATAAAAAATCTCAAAACAAAATAAAGTGTTAGCCAAGTAGTGTTTTTGGTTCAGTATTTCTAGAAATTTCTGGGTATTTCATAATTTGGTAGGATTTTGGTAGGCGTCTGGTAGGGCTTGGGGGTTTCTGAACAAGGATCAGGAACACAAAGAGTTTTGGTCATGGGTTCGAACTTGTGTTTCAATTTAAATTTGTGGTGGAGATACTGGAAATGAAAAAACGCTCTGATTTGCAGAGCGTTTTATTTGAAGGTTTGAAATTCAAACTAGAGACTTTGGTGTAAAAAACCATCAAGGCTCTAATTCCATTATAAAAGAATGCTATCTGGAGGGGATTCGTCTTTCCATCCATTTTTATCTAAAGAAGTAATTGTGTTCTCTCCAAAAAAATAGATTTTCGATGGGGTAATAGTCATACTCATTACGAGTGATTCTGAAGGCAATTGGATAAAATTTAATTCGTGTCTATTCTTCCAGTCGAGTTCAAACAATGAGCCGTTGCTTGATCTTACAAAACACCGATTTTGCCAGAGTTCGACATCAACGAAAGTTTCTTCAGGAAAGGTATGATTAATTTGCTTCCATTTGTTATTCTCACCTATAAAGAGAGCACCATCTTTGCCCCCGATGACAACGCCTCCCTCGGGAAGACATCGAACCACATACAGATCAGCATTTGTTGGTGAGTCAACTTTTAACCAATTGTTCATTGTATACTGCCAGATTTCGCCGCTTCGGCCGACTGAATAAAGGTTTTCTACGTTGAGACCATCTATAGAATCTAAACCAGTAATTAACAGATCATTTTGAGGGAGGCGAAGGTTCTCGTCAAAGCGATCCCATATATTTGAGTCGAGCGCGCGCCTATAAATCATCCGGCGCATTCCCACGACGTATATAAAATCACCAATCACTCGAATGCTTGAAACTGGACGCAAAGAGCTCGGACCATCATTTCCAGCGTCTAGAACTTCAATACTAGATCCTAATTGTAGACTTCTAACCTTTAAGGTTCCCTCGAAACCCACATATACTGCTGTGCCTCCATTGCTATCAAATGCGGCCATATCATAAGTCCGATTTTTCCACTGGTAGCGCTTCCACTCACCCTCAATTCGTTCCCAAATTATTGTGTGAGGGACATTGCGATCTTCTAACTCTTTCGCTATTCCGGCAATATAAATATGACCTTTTTCGAGGACAGCACCATGGATGAATCTATAAAGCGAATTGCTCTTTTTGATTTTTTTCATATCTTCATCTTACAACTGCATATCTTGTTGTCTAGAAAAGGAATGTTTTCGTGTTGCAGTTCAATAACATCTAAAATGATTTGTAGTACTAAGCTTAACTTTCAAGTCAAGAACCTATTGCGTTTTCAATATACGGAAATGAACTTGTCCAAAAACACAAGCTAAATAGAACATTTCAAACTTGTATCGAAAACCCTATTCATTACCGCAGATTTCCCGTAGATTCGCCAGGGGTCATCCAGGGGTTTGATGTAGGTTATTCGTCGGTAAGTTGGCTTTACCGACCATCAAGCAAATGAGGCTAAACTATTAGAATAAATATTAAAACCACAGTATTTCAAAATAAGTATTTCTGCCATTGGGTACCCATTACGGGGGTCACATTATAATTTTGAAAAACGACTTGTCCATTTCGGTTGGTAGGAATTGGTAGGGTACAAAAATGGAGATCAATTATATCAAGCGCTTACACCACAAACGCCCTCTCCGCCATTTAGTGTCTCGAAAAATCAAGTCCCTGAAATTAAAATCAAAAATTTTTAAATGATTCAAGTGTTTGAAAATACTTGTTTGAAGACGTCCCCGGTTTGACTCGGGGTTCAGAA
>TARA_B110001454_G_C12723186_1_pt1 | contig 22620 bp, 23 predicted proteins | sample TARA_B110001454 | Tara Oceans TARA_B110001454 (sample SAMEA4397004) | marine metagenome | biome: Polar Biome; feature: [MES] marine water layer (ENVO:01000295) within the mesopelagic zone...; material: water (ENVO:00002006), including particulate matter (ENVO:01000060) such as...... | reverse complement strand
GATGTTGATGGAAAGTGGTTACGAAACGGGGTCTGGGGTGGTGAGGGGGAAGAATGAATACAAAATAATAATATAAATAATTAATAATATGAGGAGGTAAGGAATGGAGAACAAAAAGGAAGAGGCAAATAAAATAGTAGAATCTGGTGCTAGCATAGTAAGTGCTAGGGATGAAAATATCACAAGGGTTGTCATATCTAAGGATGCTGAAAAGATCGCCTCAGAGGTTCTAGAGCGGGTCAATGATGGATTTGAAGCTGGCCGCGCTACTAAACTTGATGTCATAAATTTTATTTTTGATTGGTTTAAATCGAATATAACCGATGACGTGATTCATCAGCTAAGAATGTCGTGTACGGATGAGATGACAATGCTTGAAAATGTTTTAAAAAGGGCTAAAAGTTCTGGAAACCTGCCACCAGAAATAAAAAATGCACTAGCACAGCATTTCTTTGGCGGTGGCAACGGAGTGTCTAAAAAAGTCAAAAAGAACTTGAAAACAGATAGTATCATAGATACTGTTGATAGAAATGAGGCGGCATGAGTCCGGCAAAGTTTAAAGAGATTCGTGAAAAGTTCGGCCTCACACAAGAGGAGTTATCAATAATTCTTGGTGTCTCAACATATAAACCGATAAGTCATTATGAGACTGGATTTAGGACGCCAAGTTTACTTGTTCAAGCCGTAATGAGCTATGTTGATAGTCTCTCTAATAAAGAAGCGATGACGTTTATTGAAGATATTAAGCACCACATGGCTAAAGTAAAGAAGTCAGTGAAGACTAAAAAACCATGATGGTGGATCGGCTGGAAAAAGCTGTAAAGCTTGATCCTGACGACATGGAAGTTAAAATGACAGGACGAAAAGATGAAACAACAGAAGCCGAACTTAGATCAAAGAGAATCGATGAACTTGTTGCTAAAATTGTTTTGCTCGGACAAAAACGTGGTAGACCTAAAAAATTCGAGTCTTTTAACGAGGCTGCCTAATGGTTGCAAAATGGAGAACCTATGAAGTTTAAAATTTCTGCTTACGGACGCGTTTCCACGGACGAGCAGGCAAATGTTATCGAGGGATCGCTTGATAACCAGCGCCACCGAATGAAATCTTTTGTTGAGTTCAAAAATATCCAAGATAAGAACTGGGGTGACATCGTTGATTTTTATATTGATGACGGCTATTCCGCTGGTGACACCAAACGACCTCAATATCAGCGGCTGATCAGAGATATCAAGTCCGGCAAAGTAAATATGGTCATGGTGACGGAGCTTTCTCGATTATCGCGAGATATTCCTGATTTTTGCGCCTTGAAAAAACTATTTGATGACTATCACGTAAGTTTTCTATCGATCAAAGAACAATTTGATACGTCCACTCCATCCGGTGAGTTAATGCTGTATCAATTGATTAGCCTAGCCCAATTTGAAAGAAAACAGACCGCAGAACGTGTAGCGGTTAACTGCCACTCTAGATCCCTTCGCGGACTTTTAAATGGAGGACCTGCGATCTTGGGTTATGATAAATTGGATGACAATAAAACTACTTTTAAGGTCAATGAAGCTGAAGCTAGTAGCGTTCGGACTATATTTAAACTCTACACTGAAAACCTGACCCTGGGACGCACTATTCGAGAACTAGAGGCAATGGGAATTACGCCGAAAGCCAGGCAAGGTAAAAAACAGCGACTGGCTGCTGAAGGTCGATGGACGTATGAATCGCTAAGTTCTGTCCTGCAGAATAAATCATACATTGGTCTTAAAGAAATCAATAAGGCCAATAAAGATAAAGAGGAAGGCTATCTTAAGCCTTGGCAGAAATACTCAATCGTTAAGGCTTCGTGGCCAGCAATAATTGACGAAGACACTTTTAAAAATGTTCAACGAATTTTAGAAGATAGCAAAAGTAAAGAGCGCTTAAGATTAGACACATCTGTGAAAAGAGTTTTTCTTGCCTCGCAAATTTTAATTTGCGGCGAGTGTGGCAGAAAACTTGTCGGATCTTCAGCTCATGGTAAAAACAAAGTTCATAGATACTACGTCCACGCCAGTAAAATGGGCGATACCATTAAATGCCCTAAAAAAAGATATTCTGCCGATGAAATCGAAACGGGTCTCGTTGATCGCCTGACAGAAATTTTACTTAGAGCAGGACATTTTGAAAATGTTTCAGAAAATATTAGAAAGCAAGTTTCAACCGCTCCTGAAGAGATCAAACGTCAGATTGCAGCTATCCAGGCTGAGATACAAAAAACGACTATCGCCATTCGCCGAACATTTAAGATTCAAGCTGAAATGGATGCCGATTCCGAAGGCATCAAACTTGTAGCCCAAGAACTTCAAGAATTGGGACGCAAGCAAAGCTCGCTTGAGGTTCGTCTTCGAGATCTTAAGTCTCAGGAGTCCTATAAAGATGACGTCGACAATTCTATTGTTGATCTTAAAACTCGAATTGAACAATTTACTCGCGGCTGGAAGAAAGCCAGCGTAACGATGCGTAAGAGTCTCTTTAAAGACCTATTATTTGCAGTGGTTGTAGTTCCTAAGGGACTGCAAATTGAGTATCGACTGAAAGAAGGATTGAATTCTGAAATCCTAACGCCCGAAGCTATTTCGTCACTAAAAAATGAAAATAATGTCGTAGAAATGGCAGACAAAAGACGTGCGAAGACCTCAGCTACGGTCGCTGATTCGGAGTCGGCTGACTCTGGTCTTCCTTCTGATAATTTGGAGATCGAAAAGTTGCAGGTTCTAAGAATTGGTAGTGAGAGGCGGACTTGAACCGCCGACCCTCAGATTATGATTCTGATGCTCTAACCAGCTGAGCTACCCCACCATACCATCGCGTGTTTTGCGAACTAATGAGTTACTTTAAAATGGGGGCCTATGTCAATAACCAATTATTCATCCAAATTTCTAATATCAATTGTGTAAATACAGGTACTTACACGTCCCATTGGCTAGTTTCCGTCGTGGTCACCGCAGCCCAAGTTGACTATTTTTTCGGCAAACTTCGAAATGGAAATAGATCCCAAAGAATTATCAGGAGCACCCATGAAACGAGCACTCATCGCGGCTATGGCCACGATTCTACTGATCACTATTTCTTGTACTAACAGGTCCAATGATCCAGAACAAAATCAAGACACAAAAACAGCCCCTCACAAAAATGAAACCATCGGTACTAGCGAATCTCTTGTTATCCAAATATCAAACGATCAAGGTCAAACCGTTCCCGCCGCCCGCCTTTTACTTGGCGATTTAAATACGGCCGTCAACAACTGGATTGTTGCCAATGAAAAAGGACAAGTCGCCATCCCAGCCTCTTGGACACAAAATCAAGACATCACTGTAGAAGCTCCCGGTTATATTCGAGTCACCGTCAAGGACCAAGCTCCAAAACCAATGAACGTGGTACTTCGGAAAAAATCACAACTGCCCACGTTGTCTTTAAAAGGCGGTGTTACTGGTCTTGCCCCTAAAGATAAAGACGGCTTTATCGATTTCGCAATTGCTTTAGATTCTATGGCAAAAGCTGATCTTCTGAATTTCAACGTGAATAAAATCGTAAGTCCTTGGACTGAAAAAATATCAGCGGCCGGATTTGAATTTCCAGTTCCTCAAAATATTTTTATTCCAAAACAGAAAGAGTCTTATTTTATTTCCGTCACGATCCAAAAACCTTGGTTCAATTTGCCTTATGATTCTTACGGTCAGAAATCCATCTATGCGATTCAAGGTAAATTCCCTTTCAAGAAAGTGATCTCTGAATTGCAGAATAAAAAACCTTATTATGAACTAGTAAATCTTTTTGATTTCTCATCCACGGGACAACTATCTTATGGTTATTTGGCCGCTAACGGATCACCAATTGTAGACTCAACGAAGTATACACTCGACAAGAACTATACCATCACAGCGCCTAAAGTGACCACCGGACAAGTGGCTCTTGGCATAAGCGCATTTAAAGAAAACAATACATATCAACCTCTGGACGTAAAATATATGCAAAGCGAACAAATCACAAAATTTAAATCGACGGCGACGACGGCGCCATATTTCATTGGCGTTGTAAAAAACAGCAATGAATTTGACGGCGATTCTGCAACCACAGAACGAATGAGTGTCAGCATTGATACCCCAAGTACTGCGATGACTTATTTACCGTTGATGAATCAACCGACTTGGATTTCTACTACGAATTTGCAAATCAATATGCCTACTGTTTCGCCAACTGATTACGAAGACCAAGGTATGGTAATTGTTGTTTCTGAATTACAAAATTTAAGTCTACCCGACGGCAAAGTTGCTAAGTACAAAATCCCCGTGTGGGAAATTCACACGACTCAATGGGCGAATCATTTAGCGATTCCTAATATTGATACGCCAAACAGCACTCCGAAACGCGTGGAAGTCACTTTGCTGGCTAAAAAAGTAGATAATTCTGGTCAACAAAACCCAGTTACGATAATCTCTACCCATGAAGAAAGAGTGGAAAACTCAACTCATTTTACTAAAGCTGCTTTGGATTACTAGTTTCCTATTCTTAACTTCTTGCGGTTTATTGGAACTGCAAGAGGACAAGGTAAACAAACGAAGATCTGCAGTGCTACCACCAGCCCGCGTATTTCAGTATTCTTACGATAGCGTATGGCGCTCTACCCTATCCGTTTTAAAATATTCTATTACTGATCAAAACCAAGAAACGGGACATATCGAAACGGATTACATTAAACCCGCTGATGGTGGCTGGACACGTCCCGATGGGTCTAGCAATGTCTCTGCCGGCATTCGTTACAAAATCGCAATTAGCCTAGTACGTGTGCGTACCGAGAATGGCAAAACAGGTGTAAAAGTCACCGTTGATAAAAAGCTAGAACGCATTAGAGATTTTTTTTCTGACCCGGAATCATTGGATTCGGATCATTTAGAAGAAAAAGCGATATTGTATCGATTGGAACGCGAACTTGTGATTGAAGAGGCCTTAAAAAAGGCCAATTCTGAAGTTAGTACGCCTTTGTAGCTGGCTCTACTGGCTTGTTTGAGCCCATCATTCTAATTTTATTTAAACCTTGTTCTGCTAATTTAGTGATTTCTGGCTCACTTTCTTTAGCTAGTTTTTCGAAAAATGATCTCTCATAAGACTTAGGATTTTTATTCATGTAGGCAATAATTTTGGGACGAACCCACAATGACCTCTTCTTTTTAATATTCTGAGCACTAAATAATTCTTCCCATAAAAGATCGCGGTTATGTGGCTCTTGCATCAAAATATCGAACGCTTGCGAACGAACGATCAATGACGGATCTTTTACCATCTTTTTTGCGACGGCAAAGCGCTGCGGATGATTGTTTTCATCCATGGCAATTAACAATCCGTTTTTTACAAACCATTCTTTCGAGGTTTGTAAAGTCATATAGCCTGGATTCGGACTGCTACTTTCTAAAAAGCCCAAAGCCATGATGGATTTCCAGCGTATGTCGAGTGATAGATTTGTATCTTGAGCCACCATCATCAAACGCTCGAGTGTTTTAGTATCCGATTTCAATAGTCGTTTTTGATTGCTCAGTGGCAAAGCCAGAATCTCCATTTCCGCATCCAAACTAATTGCTGATTTAGCTGTCGGTTTCGCAGGAACGGCGGCAAATGTCATCGAAGCCAATACCAGACATAAAACAATAAATTTAGTCATCATGAAGGATCTATCCTTTTTTTATGAAATTTTCAAACTCGCCCATCAACTCTTTTGACTCATTTAGTTTCTGAGGATCAACGGGTTGGGCAGGCTCGCCCGTCGGCGGTGCTGCTGGCTCGACGACGGTAGAAACCGCTTCGGCAGCGACATTCTTGGGCTTTTCTGCAGCCTTTTGCCCCTCAACGGCCGCGGCGAACTCTTTTAAAATATCATCGTCAATAACAGAATCAATAGCCCCAGGCGCGGCTGCAGCGACTGCAGGAGTCGGCTCTGGTGTCGTAACAGGCACTGGTGTTTCTGCCGGTGGCGGCGTCGCAACCACCGGCGGCGGCTCAGGTGCCGCCTGTACCGGAGCTACTGGCGCGGGTGTGGGTTCAGATGTTGTCGAAGCAGAACCTTTGCTACTCAGCTCTTTTTGCAAACGAGCGTTTTCTTCTTTGTAAAATGATAAATCAGCAATATCTTCACTGATGATTTCATATTCCTGCAAACGACCTTCAAGTTCTTTAATTTTATCTTCAAACTTTTTTGTATCGACCGTTGCCACTACACCTGTGCCCGCAGGAACCGCCGTGGCGGCCTTCTTCATTTCTTCAATTGCTTTTTCTTTTTCTTTAATCTCGCTACGCAATTTCTCTAACTCGCGTGTGTCCACCATTGCACCTGGTGTTGCCGCTGTCGTAGTAGCACCTGCCGTCGCAAGAGTATCCGCAGAGACAGCTTTAAACGCGCCTTGGTTTTCTAGAATTTTTTTGAGCTTTTCTTCTATTTCTGAGGTGTCAATGCTGACTGGAGTCGCATGCACATCACCGCCACCAACAGTTTCTGTTTTGGAAAAGAACTGCCGATAGATAACGAACAAAATCAAAACAAACGTAGAAACGAAAACAAATTCGATAATTTGTCGATTGTAGACTGACCAAAATTGCAAAAAATTTTCAAAGTTCACTCCCTATATTCTCGCGAATAACAACGACCCTCGTCAAGAAGCTCTCGTAGCTAGACCCTAGACCATCCAGGCGGTAGTATCCTTTCATGAACTACGATTTGATTATTAAAAATGCAAAAGCCTTAATTCCAGAAAACCTCGACTTAAGACATAGAACGACATTAAAAACAGAATCGTTAGACGTGGCTGTCAAAGATGGAAAAATAGCTGAAATAGGATCTTTAATATCCGCGACTGCCAAGCAAATTATCGATGCAAACAACTTACATTTGCTACCCGGCATTATCGACTCACAAGTCCATTTCCGCGAACCAGGATTGACCCATAAAGAGGATCTTGAGTCTGGAACTCGCGGGGCCTTACTTGGTGGCGTAACCTGCATTTTTGAAATGCCGAACACGTCGCCCTCGACGACAACACAAGATGCATTTGAACAAAAACTAGACCGTGCTAAAAACCGATGCCACACACACTATGCGTTTTTCATTGGCGGCAGCCCAGACAACTTTCAAAGTTTGTCGGAACTAGAACGTTTGCCTCACTGTTCTGGTGTCAAAGTTTTCATGGGCAGCTCCACTGGAACTTTGCTTGTTGAAGACGATAGTCATTTAGAAAAAATATTAAACAACACCAAACGTCGCGTGATTTTCCATTGTGAAGATGAATACCGCTTAAAAGACAGAAAAAAACTTTTCGCCAATTCGACTGATCCAAAAGATCATCCAAATTGGCGTGATGCCGAATCCGCGTTCTTAGCCACGCAAAGAATTATCAACCTAGCGAAAAAAACAAATCACCCGATTCATGTGCTTCACGTTACAACGGCGCAGGAAATGGCTTTGTTAGCCCAGCACAAAAATTTTGCTACTGTCGAAGTGCTACCACAACACTTAACTTTGTCGGCACCCGAGTGTTATGAACGTTGGGGAACATTTGCTCAGCAAAACCCTCCTATCCGTGAAAAATTTCATCAAGATGCCTTGTGGAAAGCCATCACAGATAATGTTGTCGATGTCATTGGATCTGATCATGCACCTCATACTGCGGAAGAAAAAAATCGTGGCTATCCCAACACCCCTAGTGGCATGACTGGCGTTCAAACAATTTTGCCTATCATGCTAGACCACGTAAACAATGGCCGCTTGAGTTTAGAAAAACTAACTCAAATGATGTCGGAAAACGTGCGTGATATTTTTAAATTGAAAAACAAAGGCCGCATTCAAGTAGGAATGGACGCTGATTTCACATTGGTTGACATGAAAAAACAAGTTCAAATAACAAACAAGTGGATTGCTTCCAAATCACAATGGACTGTCTTTGACGGGAAAACAGTTACGGGTTGGCCAACGATGGTCATTCTAAATGGACGCGTGTGTATGACTGACGATCAAATCATAACACCAAGTTCAGGAGAAGGCGTTAATTTTGAACTCCCATAGTCAGCGGCCCCCGTCACCATCGCCAAGTAACAAGCTCGTTTTATTATCCGGCCTTCTTCCGCTGGTTGTTTACACGATCGTAGAGGAAACTTACGGCACCTACTGGGGACTAATTGCCGGTTTAATATTAGGCGTCGTCGAAATTATTACTGAAAAAATAATGTATAAAAAAGTCAGCACGATGACTTGGACTGTGAATGCCATGGTTATCGGTCTTGGTTGCGTGTCTTTATATATGAATGACGGCATCTGGTTTAAACTTCAACCCGCATTGGCCGAATTGTTGATGGTTATCGTTCTTTGGGGATCTCTTTTTTTTAAAAAACCTTTCTTGCGCGAAATGGCGCTCAAACAAAATCCTAACACTCCACCCCACATGCTGGATTTTTTCTCTAGCATCACATTTCGTTTAGGAATTTTCTTTCTTGCCCACAGTATTCTAGCCGTGTGGGCCGCCTACGACTGGACCACTGTCAATTGGGCTTTGCTTAAAGGTGTCGGACTAACCGTGTCCGCGGTCGTATATTTAGCCATCGAAATGTGGTGGTTCCAAAAAACTAAAAAACCGACAATCTAAAGTCTATCTAATGTAAGTAGATTTATTAACGTCAAGAAATCTTGACGTGTAAAATTGCAGTTTCGAAATATTATCTTTCTGAATCATTCATTAAGCATTTATTCAAGGAGATCGCATGACCGCAGAATATTATCAATTGCCAATTGCATTAATGGGAAAAGCCGTACAAAAAATGGATATTAAAAATCCAAAAATTTACGGAAATTTCTTAGCCCAATCATACTACTATGTTTGTCATTCAACGCGTCTACTTTCTTTTGCCGCCGGGCTATTGAAAAAAAGTGAGGAACCTCATTTTAGACGTTTTATCAAGCATATCGCGGAAGAAAACGCCCATGAAGTATTAGCAGAACGCGATCTAAAAGAACTGGGAATGACACCAAATGAATTTGTTCATTTGCCTGAAACGAAAGCATTGTGGGAACCTCAATACTATAAGATTTTACATGAAAGTCCACTATCACTAATGGGATATATTATTGCGCTTGAGTATTTTTCATCGGTCTATCTACCTAAGTTTTATGAAGCCGTAAAAGAAGCTCATGGAGAAAAAGCGAGCCTGTTTTTAAAGGTACATGCAGAAGAAGATCCCGATCATACCGAAAAAGCGATCGCATTAACAAGCCAGCTATCACCTGAGCTTCAAGAGATTATCATGGCTAATGTCATTCAGACCGCTAAATCCTATGCGCATATGATCAACGCATGCGCTGATTCCGTTCAAACTACAATTGGTCCAGATTTAAACGCATGAATAAGAGTTAAATTATAAATCGTGACTACCAAGATGAACGAAGGAGGCCTGATGGAAACAAATAAAATATCTTCTATAAAAGAAACATCTAATCTATCTCTTCATTTAATTAACACTCGCAATCCCATGCCAGAACATTTAGACCTTTGCGAAAAAGCCTTTTACTTTTGGCATAAAAGCTGGTCAGCCACTTTTTCTAGTTTAGGTGTCGATAAAAACGGTATCCTATCAGCAGATGATTTTTTAGATCGAGAAGTAATAGCACTTTTTTCAGATCAAGAACCAGTGGCCCTTTTCTTTGCAAATCGTTTTGATATTTCTAGAGACTCAATAGTTGGTCATTCGTATTTCAAAAATTATCCGAAAGAAACGATTGAGCACCTTAGAAATAACAACTTTAAGGAAGTCATGGTTTTAACATACATGACCGTTCACGAAAACTGGCGAACTAAAGATACCGATATTCCAATACCGGACTTATTATTTTCGTTAGCTATGATGCGCTTTTGGGAGAGTGGACTAGAAAACCTGATTGGGTATATCAGAAAAGACAAGAGTTTCTTTCAAAGCTTCTACAGGCATGGCGCCATTAAAATTTCAGAAACTAACGCATATAATGTGCCCGTGGATTTCTGTTATTTGACTCGGGATTCCTCGCAGCTAAGTCCGCTACCAGGTGTAGTAGAGGCTACGAAAAAACTCTGGAAAAAGATGAAAGAAGCAAAACAAACTCCGGCTCAGGCAGCTTTGCTTTCTTCATAGATTTTGAACTCGAGTTCGAAGCATGTTCCTTTTTCTCCGGGCTCCAAATTCAATATTTCTATTTTTCCTCCCAAACGATCCACATATTCTTTAACAATCGGCATACCCAATCCAATTCCCTTTTCGCCGGATGTTCCAAGCTTAGTCGTCGCTTTTGTGGCAGAAAAAATATACTCCTTCAATTCGCTTGATATACCGACACCGTGGTCGCGTACTCGGATTTTTACCGACTCGTCCATTTTACTAAATGTAATCAAGATCACTCCGCCCACGGGGGAGAATTTAATTGCATTAGAAATAATATTAGCGAATATTTGATTTTTTATCCAGGAAGCATCGGTCTTCAATAGAATATTTTTTCCATTTTCTTTATCTAAAATTAGCTTAATTTTTTTTTCTTCAATCTTGTCTTCGTATAAAGAAATACATTCCATTATTGGCTCAACGATCGAAACGATCTTCAATGTCGGAATAATTTTTCCTAATTTAGCTCCGTGATATTCTCGGACTGTTCTCAGAGTTTCATACATCGACTCCAAAGCCCGTTTAAATCTATCGTGACCTTTATGCATATCTTGTGGGAGGTTTTGTGGACTCAGTTTATTTCCAAACCCCATAATGACCTGAATTGGATTTGAAATATCATGAACCAAAATATTCAGTAGCATTTGATTTTCTTTCGCTAGGGTATTTAAATCTTGATTCTTAATTTCAAGTTCTTTAGTACGCTTCTCAACTTCCATCTTTAACCGACTCTGTTCTTCATCATGGTAGAACTCTAATGTCATAGCCGGTATCAGCATAGCTAGAATTTGGTATAGTCCATACGCGACGGGCCAACCCCAAAGCTGCGCCTCAGGCTCCATTCTAAAAAATGCAAAATTAAAACAATGAACAGAAACCAATGATAAAACCACGGCGTTTACATACATAAGCTTCGTAGTACGTTCACGTTTTTTAAACAAATAAATATAAACAGTATAAAGCAACGGAACGGCCGTCGCTATAGAGAATGGAAGCGCTTTCAGGGTAAAGGAAATGGGCAAATCTTTTAATGCAAGTGTCACTATTAAAGAGAAAATTGAAAGAGGCACAAGTATCCGACCTGGATAAGCAACACCGGAAAAAAATAAGCACGCATAGGCCAGAAAGTTCAATGGGACAAGAGAAAAACCCACACCTAAAATAATTAAAAATTCGCCTTCTTGAGCCTGAGATTGAATAAAAAAGTTAATAATAAGAGTAAACCAGAATAAACCAGTGCGAGCGTAGAGTGGGCGTCGAGAGGATGCATATATAGAGAGACTAATTAATAGATTGATCAGTGAAAACGCCATAATAATTACAAACGTTGTCATGATAAATGATTGCATTTGGTCTCCATCAACGGTGAACTCCCCCGCCACTAAACATATCGGTAAGTATTTACTTACCATTAAAGAATTTTGTTTCCGTTTTTCTTGAGGTACAAAGGACTAAATTGATTCAGTTGATTCAGCTTTGTATCAAACTGGAGTACTTGATTGTTCGATTCAGCAAAACATACACTGAACGTATTGATATGAGACATAGTTGTAAAGAAACTGTTTAATATTTCACTTTTGTTGCCGAAAGAACATTCGCTACGATGTTGTATAAGGGGAATGGGAATGTCTCGACCAAAAACCGTCTTTGTATGTGATGACGACCAGTGGATATTAGATACTGTTGTGGATATCTTATCTTCTTTGAAGCTAGATATTTTAACATTTGCCAATGGCAAACTCGCCCTCGACCAAATTTCAAAAAACAGCCCGGACTTGGTAATCACCGATATCAATATGCCCGAAATGACAGGACTTGAATTACTTAAATTTCTAGAACTGAATGAATTTAAAATTCCTGTAGTTATGCTGACTGGTTCTTTAGATAATAGAAATTTATGTGAAGCTGTGGCTTATAGTCACTTTGACTATTTAAACAAACCGATTCAGCCGTTCGATTTAATAGAAACAGTACAAAAAGCCTTAACTTTTGGATATCAAGCTAGTGCACTCTCCGCAGAATTCCGCGATCGCCTTAAAAAAGGCGAAACTTACTAAAGTAAAAAGCCAAACAGCGCCGGAACTTCGGCGCTGTTAGTTTTATGAGTAACTACTAGTTACAACGACGCCATTGTAAGTGGTAAACCAGACCGGCAGTAATGTCAGCAGAGTCAACCATGATGTCTGTTTGATCCATTCTATAGTTAGATTGAGCCATGATGCTTGAATTGACACGCATATTGATGCTCGCTCCACATGGAGTCCAAACTAGGCTTTCTGCAATGATTCCATTTGATGTCGTGAAATCTTTGTTTTGTGGGCCTGTGAATAATTTAGAAAACATAGGACCACGGATACCAGCCCAGAAATACTCAGTGTTCAAACGAGTGTAAGCACCTGAACCCGGAACATAGTTAAAACCGCGATAGTCAGTTTGAATAACTGATACGCTATATCCTTGCGGAATAGTTACAGGAATAGAAAGGTTACACGACTTTCTATCCACACGTTTACCAGAACTGCTACCTGCTGACGCCGAGAAAGCATCAAATAAGATACTAATCGCATCTTCGCTCGGGCTAAGTGTTACGCTGGCTGTTCCTGCCGGACATCCGTTACCACCATACTGTGGAGTTCCTAAACGGATACCTGATTGAGCCATTGTGGCTTCAGAAACTAGAAGTGCAGTCACTGCCGCTAATAGTAGATTTGTCATTTTCATTTTTTCCCCCTTGATTTAATCAGATATATTTCTGATGATTCAAAGATCGATTAAGCAATGACAATACCAACTGGTTATACTCAAATTGACTCTGAACTTGAGTTGCTTGAATTTTTAATAACTAGCTGTAATTGTGATGCATTGACGTAACTATTTTCAACTTGTCGCGAACATCAGTTTTTCGCTGCTACGCGCAAGCTGTGAGCGTGGGGACATTATGACTATTTGGGAAATATTTTTTTACTCGTTGATTGAAGGTCTCACCGAATTTTTGCCTGTTTCTTCTACAGGACATTTAATTATTTATTCTCATTATTTGGCGAAAGAAAATGATCTGTTCATCAAAAGTTTCGAAGTCATCATTCAATTCGGTGCGATTTTTTCTGTGCTCGTCGTTTACTGGAAAACATTTTTGTCTTCGTTGCAATTCTACAAAAATTTGCTCGTGGCCTTTCTGCCCGCGGCGGTTATTGGATTTGCCCTTAGAAATTTTGTAAACGAATGGTTGGGCAGTATCTTAATTGTGGCATGGTCATTAATTATTGGCGGTATAGCGCTAATCGCATCCGATTATATTTTTAAAAATACCGCCACTGAGGGAAAGTCCCTGGACAAATTAAACTATAAAGAGAGTCTATATTTAGGACTGTTCCAATGTTTGGCATTGGTTCCTGGCGTTTCCCGATCTGGCGCAACTATCATTGGTGGGTTAGCCATGAAATATAACAAAAAAGCAGCCGCTGAGTTTTCATTTTTTCTAGCTGTGCCAACTATCGCGGCAGCGACCCTATATAAGTCCTACAAAATTCTTCCCACGATCACTACCGACCAAATCACAACGCTACTGATAGGCTGCGTTTTGTCTTTTCTAATTGCCATTGTTGCCATAAAAACATTTATCAAACTAGTTAGCCGATACGGGTTTAAACATTTCGGTGTTTATAGAATTATTTTAGGCGCAATCATTTTATTCGTTATTCAGTAAGAGGTACATGTGGAATCATTTCAATCTATAATCGAAACAGAATATGTATTAATGCCAACATGGAAATGGATGGCGTTTGCACTCGTCATTATGTTATTTCCATTTTTACGTCGTGCCGTTGAGCATTTTTTAAAACAGCTAAAAAATAGTGGTTTAATTTCTAATAATAAAAATATTTTCATTGCCGAAATCACTAAAACGGAAATTCAGCGTCCCTTAGGATGGATTATTTCATTGATGATTTTTATTTCGGTCGTCGATATGTTAGGGTTTCCCAAAAATCTAGATAAATACATGACGTTGTTCGCACAAATCCTGATCGGTTTCCGCTGGCTTCAAATGTTAATTATAGGTATCGACATTGTATCAGTTCACTGGGCTCAACGCATAGGTGATCCCGATGGCCATCCCAATGAAATCATCCCATTTGCCGTTAAGACCGCTAAATTTGTCCTTATTATTCTAGGTGTATTAATCGTTTTGCAAAACTTAGGAATTAATGTGGTCAGCGTCCTGGCCGGTCTGGGTATCGGTGGTATCGCTATCGCGTTAGCCGGGCAAGAAACGGTCGCTAATCTATTTGGCTCAATCACCATTCTGGCGGATAAACCATTTAAACTAAATGATTACATCAAAGTTATGGATGTAGAAGGCACTGTTATTGAAATTGGCTTTCGCTCAACAAAGATCCGAACACCCACTAATTCCATTGTAACCATTTCCAACTCAACGGTAGCAAAAGAAAAACTAGAAAATTTATCGGCTCGATACAAACGCCGTATTCGCCATACAATTACACTGTCTTACGATACGTCGACGGATGCGATTCGTAGTTTTATGGCAGCCGTGAACGAATTTTTAGCTAAGCATCCGCAAGTCGACCACAGCGATATCACAATCAACTTGATTAGCCTAAGCAATTACAGCGTTGATGTACAGGTCACGTTCTTTGCCACAAGCCCAGACGTTAAGGTTGAAAACTTGGTTCAACAAGATTTTCTATTTCAGATATTAACAATCGCTAATAATTTGAAAATTGAAATCGCCTATCCAACACAAAAACTGTTATTCAACCCAGTTCAACCCGCAACGACTCAGGCGCCAACAGTGTAAAATAAAAAACCCAAGCTTTTTAGTCTTGGGTTTTTTATTTTCAAAATTTAGTTTGAAGTTATTTTTTCTTTTTAGCTTTCTTCAAAGCATCTTGTTTTTCATCGATCTGCGCCTTGTTCTCTTTGTTTTTTGCTTCTAGCGCATCGTTTTTAATTTTCTCTGTTTCTAGCTTTGTTTTTTCTGTTTCCAATTCCGAAGTCAAAGTCTCGAGTTTGATTTTATCTTCTTGAGTCTTGGTTTCTAACTCTTTATTTCGCGCCATTTTTGAATCTCGATCCTTTTTCACTCGATCGATATCTTCTTTCAGTTTCGCCTGCTCGCCGGTTAATTTCTTCAGTGCCTCTTCTTGATTACGAACAATCACTGTCTGCTGATCATTTTCTGCCTTTAAGGCGTTTTGCTCTTGGTGAAGCTTGGCATTTTCTTTTTCCAAATTTTTAGTATTCTCTTGGAATTCCTTTTTAGCCTGTTCTGTTTTCTTTTTTAGTTCTTCACGTTGAGATATAGTTTTCTCATAGTCGGCTTTTGCCTTTTTAGTTTCGGCCTGGGCCTTTTCAACCTGCTCAGAGACCTGCTTCAGTTCCTTTTCAAGATCTTTGATAGCGGCACTGTTTTTTTCAATTTCGGCGTTGATCTTTTTAAGCTCACTCTCGGTTTTAGATTTCTCTTGTTCCATCTTTAATTTGTTAGATGCTAACTGAGCCTTTGCTTTTTCTGTATCTTGCTTTGATTTAGCTAATTTTTGCTCGTTAATGCGTTGTTCTTTTTGCAGATTTACAGTTTCAGTTTTTGTTTTCTCAGATTCCTGATCGGCTTTTAACTGCTCTTTTTCTGCTTCCTTAGCTTCGTCTTGACGTTTCTTCAGAACTTTTTCGGTCTCTTTTTTTTGCTCGACCATTTTTTCTTTTTCTTCTTTAGCTTTAGCTGTCCTGTCTTTGATTTCTTGGATACGTTTTTGAGTTCGGGCGATTTCTTCGTCCGTTTTTTTCATTTGGGCTTGAGCTTCGTCTTGTTCTTTTTTAAAAAACTGCGCTTGTTTTTCAGATTCAGCTTGCTGTTCTTTTGATTGCTGCTCTATTTTTTTATATTTTTCTATCAATGATTTAGCTTCGCTTTGAATTTGATCGCGTTTTTTCTTTTCTTCATCGGCACGACGTTTACTTTCGTTCGCTTCTGCTTTAGCCGATTCAGAATCAATTTTAGCTTCTTCCGCTTCGATTTGCGAAGAATCTACTTGAGCCATGGTCACGGTTGATAACAACACCGTCATTAATACAAGTTTAAAATTTTTCATAGCCGTCCTTTGTTTAAACTTCATTTTAAAATGAATTTGCCCAAAGAACAATGTCACCCCAGCCCTAAGACTGAGGTGAAACGATATATTACATGTAATAATAGTCTAGAACTTCGCTACCAGAGCGGTTGTGAAGGTAGTATCTTCTTTTTTCTCATTCAGTTTCGCCGGATCAGTTCTATTATGATACTTAACTAGATATGCCACTTTGATCGAAAATATCTGTGACATCATCACACTCATTGATGGCTCATAGTTCACAAGGTATGCATCAGGAGTCGTAAAGTTTGGCAGATACTCAACCCAAGCTTTCGCAGATACAGATTCGTTTACCTTTTTACTGTACTCTAAATACAAACGGCCAGAATTAAACGTACTGACTTCGTTCGTTGGTGAAGAAATTTCTTTCGATGTACGAAAACCCGCCTCAGAAAAAAACGTCTCTAATTCATTTTTTGTGAAGTAATACTTGCCGCCCAAATCAGTATTGTCCCTTTGAACGTAGCCTGCGTACCAATCACTCTCTGCACCGTGCTGTAAGAAAGCAGCCCAATCAACACTCAACTCACGCTCATAGCGAGCCGCAGCTTCCCATTGCTTCGCTGTTTCTGCACCCGACGACTTAGTTTGCAAGTAGCGACCCGTGACCGTTGTTATATTGGCGTCTATTTTATACGATGTTTTTGATTTAGCACTGTAGCTTTCCGATGTCGCATTACCACCTACCTGAACAACTGAAGCTTCCGATTCATTTGACCAAGGTTTTGTTTGTTCTTGAGCAAATCCCACAGTAGAAAAAAACAACATTGCCGAGCTCAACACTATCCAAATTTTTTGCATAACCTATCTCCTAATTTAGGAAAATTTCTAGGTTATCAATCGATGGTTGTCAAACTTATCTAACTTCTAACCCAGTGATGGATTGCGAAACGGATTTTTCTTTTTTCCCAGCTCGATATTGATCGGCAAATACATGTGGCGATCCAACATGCAACGACTTGCCCAGCATTTGAAACTCTCGCTGAATCGCCTCAAGCTCTGCGGTACATTGCTTTTTAGAGACACAGTTTTCAAGAGCCATGATATTTTCCCAAATGTTTTGCGGATCATACATTTTCACAACTTGATTCGGCTGACCGGCATACATCCAGTGATTGCCCAGCTTACCGACCAAAATAGAGTTCATATTTACTGCCCTGACTGTTTGACCGGACGCCGATACACCACCAATTAAATTTTCTGATACCGGTTGCAAACGGCTCCAGATTTTGTCAAGAGTAGCAGTAAACAACCCTGTCATCTTCACCAATCCTACCGCGTAGGGCGCGCAACCACCGCCCACTTCCGCCTGGCTGTTTTTCTGTCTTTCAATGTAGCTATCATACGGATCGATCACATTTGTGAAAAACAAAGTCTGCTGTGCCGATCGTTTCTTTAATTCAGAGGTTGGAGTATTTTTAGGAAAATGAAAGGATTCATAGAAATCAATCATGCCTTTTAAATTTTGACATTGTTGAGGGTCGATAGAAAAAGATAAATACTTTGGTTTAGAGACCTGAGTTTTACCATTCGAATCTTTGTATTTCTGACCGCGATAGTGAATTAGGCGTTTGTAGTTTTCAGCACCCGAGATAATATGCCCGTCGATAAATTTATGAAATAACAAACCCACGCCAATTTTCTGTTTAAAAGCTAAATTATAATCTTCACTGACGTCATCCTCACCAGACAACGAACTCCAACGATCATATAGAACTCCATTTTCCAATTCACATTGTACATGAGCAATCGTATGCCCCATCGTCGACATGTACATGGTATCGATTGAACCAGGTTCATTAAAATCAGAAACGAAGGATGATGACGAACTTGGAATCTGCTTTATTGCCTTAAGGCCCTGAATTCTTAGAAACGAATAGATCAGGGTCTTTGGACTTTTCCAGTTAAGGGGCTGACTCGGAGGATAAACATAAACAGTCAGGCGACTATCCGCTTGAGCCAAAACAACAAGCACTAAAGTTAAAATGAACGATTTGATTGCATGCATGCTAAATATATTAGACCTAATGGCAAATTCTTAAACTGTCGGTTATCAGTCTGCATTTTTTACTCACATAGAGCAAAAACTCTATACCCGAGCCTGTATGGAGAATTCTCCATGTACAGTTTTCACTCTAAAATAGTGTTTGCTTTTGGTTAGGATGCCTTGTACCTACAAGCGGCTTATGTATATCGACTAATTACACTAATTAGACAACCCTTTGGAAACTTATAGGAGACTCTATGAATATTAGAATACTTGGACTAGGACTTGTTCTTTTCGTCACTGGATTGGCAAATGCTCAATACCGCGGAGTAAGCAAATTGACTCCCCTGAGTGTTAACCCTTCCACGATCACAGTATCGGGTATTTCAGCTGGCGGTTTTATGGCTGTCCAACTTCACGTAGCTCTTTCAACTGTATTTAAAGGTGCTGCGTCGGTAGCTGGTGGTATTTACTGGTGCGCCCAAGGAAATGCATTAACAGCGCAAATGACATGCATGAGAAATCCAGCGATGTTGAACACAGCGACATTCCTTCAAAAAGCTAAATCAGACGAAGCTGCAGGTAAAATCGAGAAACTTGAGAACTTAAAAAATTCTCGCGTTTACATTTACGCTGGCAAAAACGATTCCGTTGTGGCTCCAGGTAACAGTGATAAGCTTTACGAATTTTACTCTAAGTTAACATCAGCTAAAAACATCAAATACAAAAACGACGTTCCATCTGGTCACGGTTGGATCACAAATCGGTTCGGCAATTCATGCAGCTCACAAGCATCTCCATGGATTTCTAACTGTAACTACGATATGGCTGGCGACATTTTAACTCAAATGTATGGTCCTCTATTACCTCCAATCAAAGCACCAGCCGAAATTAAGAAGCAATTGTTCGCGTTCGACCAAAGCGAATTCCAAACTGGCAATTCTTCATTGTATCAAACGGGTTATGTATACGTACCAAAAGCTTGCCAAACAGCGACTCGTAATGGCTGCCGTTTACACGTTAATTTACACGGTTGCCAAATGGGTCCAAACTACATCAAAGATCAATATGTAACTAACAGTGGTCTTAACGAGTGGGCTGAAACAAACAACATCATCGTACTTTACCCTCAAGTCACAAGTTCTGGATTCACTAATCCGTATGGATGCTGGGACTGGTTCGGATACTCTGGCTCTGACTACGTAAATAAAAATGGACCGCAAGTAATCGCGATCCAAAAAATGGTTTACCGCCTACTTGGCAAATTCTAATTTAAATTTGATTTAAATTTTAAAAACCACTAAAGACCTGCGAAATATCGCGGGTCTTTTTATTTCAGGTGATATCCCTAGCGTTCTTTGAAGTGCTTATCTTTCAACTCTTTCAGGTAATCTTCGATCTGCGCGTGCAAATTAATTGCGGTATTCGCGTCTATTATGTGAGGGAACATTTCGAATAGCTCTGCACCGGCACCAACAGAGATCAAACGATACCCTAGCGGTAGAGCCGAAAAACCCTGACGTTTAATGATCACTTCATATTCGCCATTCTTAGGAACCGCGAACTGAACAAAGTTAGCTTGCAATGACATATCCGAGATACCAATCAGGTTGCCTGATTTATCACGAACTTCGATAGAAAAATTTGTTGGCAATGGCATACCAAACATATTCACCATCGCACCCGCATCAGGAACAACCAATACCGACACTAATTTTTCACGGTCACTTTTAGATTTATAAGATTGCTTAGATTCAAACGCCGACATAGACGCATCCACCATGTAACTATTTTCAAGGGATCCATCACGACTGCGACGTTGGGCTTCTTTGCTGGTGTATTTTTCCATGATTTCAAATTCTCGAACGCCATCGGTCCATTCGATATTCACAGATTTGATGATTCTTCCTTTGTAGCGATAGTTACCATTTTCGTCGGGACCTTTTAATCCCACCGTTTGCAATGCACCCATCAATCCCAATGCGCCCAGAGGGCCTAAAGGACCAAGAATTCCCCGTGTACCAAGGATAGAATAAGCACCTTCACCCCAATCTTTAGCTAAAGGACCAATGTCACTTAAAGAGCCATACTTACTCAGCGGGCCTGCCTTCGTAGATAGCTTGCCTGCCGATAGCCTCCAAACATTGGATCGAACAAACTGAGTCCACCAGAACGACGGATTCCAAGTATTATCACCAATAGGTCCTAACTCACCTACTGGGCCAAGCGGACCAAGTGGACCACGTAAGCTTAATAATTCCTGAAGAACAGCACGCGAAGACCATATTTTATCAATACCCTGTCGAGGCGCATTTCCACGCTCAACAAAAGAAACAAGATCTTTAGTATTCATTAAATATTGAATTTCCGTTAGGGCCGGACGGTAGACCTGTCGACAAGCCAAGTTCCCTGCAAAAGAAACTTCGCTCACCATAAGAAGTAGAGATAACACAGCTGTTTTCAAAATAGAGTTTTTCATTCAGTATCCCAATATAGGGGAACCAAATGCCATTATCCACTGTAGAGATTTAGACACCAGTGACGATTTAGGCAGGCGGTAGATTTGGTTTAAGCACCAAAGATCTGTAGTTTTTTCGAAAAACCACTTCCCCCTCTGTCGAGGGGGCCGTTCAACTTGAGTTTTAGTGCTGGGAAATGACGGAAAAAACTTGAAAAGGAGTTCGCTCTGTCCGTGAGCCGTTACGCAATCAACCATCCGTGGCCGATGAATTCATCATTACTTTTTTGTTCTCAATTTGGAACTCGAGAAATCGCGACTCAAGAAATCTTCATCACCATATTGACCGATTTAATAGGCCTTAATCCTGCGCTACTGCTACTTAGCACAACCCCTGAAGATTTCTTAAGTGGCAAGGTAAACTGATGCGCCTTATTCTGTGAATGTATACAAACCGAAAGGGATCTTAGCAATGGATACAGTTAATTTTTTAGTTATTTCTGCAAACGACAAAATCGTTAAACGTTGCCAAGAAGTCTGCAAAGATGCCGGTTACTCGTTCTATCAAATTACAGAAAGCCGAACGGTAAATAAATTCGCCGATTTTGTATTATTAACTACAGAATCTTACAAAAGCGAAAGCAACTTGCTAGCCGATATTAGAATACTGAAGCAGCGACTCCCAGAATCTTTTCTATGCGTCGCTATTTCGCCGAAATTAAGCTTGGAGATTCCTCAAAATCTTAAAAAAGCGGGCGCCGATTGCGTGTTTTTAGATTCAGATCTATCAAATTCAAGCAAATTAGAGTTTGTGGCGTTACAAAAAATCAAGACATCCCATATAGCGATTAAGATGAGCGAACTGCGTGTTGGTTCGTCTATTAATTGCTTTGTCTATCATTCCATGCCGATCAATCAAAAGTTCCTTCCTATCTTATGGCCAAACGAAACAATCACCGAATACCGCATGGAAAAACTAAGCAAAGTTCGTGAACTTTATATTCAGCGAAAAGACCTTAACGTATTTCAGAACTATCGCGGTAAATATGAAACATTTTCGATCAAAAATGGTCGTATGCAATTTCTATCTTTGCTGACTAGCTATTTTGATTTGATCATGTATTTTTGCGACCATAGCGAAAATTCAAATTTTAAAAGAGGAACTGAACTCTTAAGGGTGTGCACAGCGAACGCTATAAACTTGGTAGATACATTAAAGTTTGTAGATAATGTATGGCCGATATTTCATCACGCGTCGATTGGAAACTACGCTTCGGTTGAACGAAGCCCGGCGGTCGCTACTTTTGCGGCTCATTTGGGTATCCAATCTAAAATGGGCAAACCAGTAGACACTCTGATGGCCGCCCTATTAGCCGACTTAGGACTGTTATTCCTAGCTCCTGAATTATCAAAAAAAATCCGACAAGGCGTTGATCTCCGCTTGTTGAGCAGAACTGAAGTAGACGAATACAAAAAGCATCCTTCGATGAGCCTTGTCGCGATTTTATCTAGGAAAATGGAAATACCAGAATCGATCAAACAGATCATCTTAAAGACCCACGAGCGCGTCGACATGACCGGCTTTCCCTACAAACCAAACCCTGAAGCCATTCCCCTTGAATCCATGCTAATACATTTCAGCGAGATCTCTATCGACGAACGACTATACGGATCGGATCACCAACCCGCGGCCTTAAAACACGATAAATTAGAACACTCGAACATATTCAGCATTTTCTTTTTAGTCGAACTTCAAAAGCATTTAGGCTTAAGAAGCTAGAACTGGCTCCTTAGCTTGCGGCTAAGAAGCTAAATTCTATTGGAAA
>TARA_B110001454_G_scaffold99026_1_pt1 | contig 22633 bp, 17 predicted proteins | sample TARA_B110001454 | Tara Oceans TARA_B110001454 (sample SAMEA4397004) | marine metagenome | biome: Polar Biome; feature: [MES] marine water layer (ENVO:01000295) within the mesopelagic zone...; material: water (ENVO:00002006), including particulate matter (ENVO:01000060) such as...... | reverse complement strand
ACAATGAACCAGACTCAAAAATTAGAAGTAATATCTATAGAAATGAAATCCATTATGCTTTCTTTAAATTAACAGAAAACATAATTCATACCTTTAAATTCTATTATACAGAAGTAGATAAAATAGAACACCTACAACATGAAGTAATAACATTCTTACTCTCTAAAATCCATTTATTCAACCCAGAAAATGGAGCTAAAGCATATTCTTATTTTGGTACTATAACTAAAAATTGGTTAATTATATATAATACAAAGAACTACAAAAAACGTGTTCAAACCGCACCTGTAGATGAATTATTTAAAGATGATAACTACTCATATCAAATGGGTGAAGAAAAAGAAAAAGATAGATTATCTATTTTTATAGACGCATATGTAAAATATGTAGAAGATAGATTTAATACTTTTTTTCCTAAAGGTAATGATGCTCAAGTAGCAGATGCTATATTAGAATTATTTAGAAAAAGAGAAAATCTAGAAATATTTAATAAAAAAGCCTTATACATCTATATTAGAGAAATAATGGCTAGCCACGGTTTAGAAGTTAAAACCCCTAAAATAACTAAAATAGCTACTAGATTGTATAAATTATTTAAAGGTAGTTATATTTTTTATCTAGAAACAGGTTATATAGACTTCAAAAAATCTTAATTAATCATATTTATACAGGAACTAAACGTATAACTATGAGTCATTTAGATAAAAAAGTATTCGGTAAAAAATCATACTCGGATTTACTTAAAGAAATTTACGATAATCAAAAGAAGAAAGAAACACAAATTAGCGCATTAATCAATGAGCTTAAACCATTAATCAGCGATATAGGTGATGCTACAATGATTGTGCCACTTATTAAAGAATACATGGAACTTGGCATTAAGAACGATGAAGCGCTTATAAAAGTAGCAACAATATTCCAACGTATTTTCGCAAACGAAGGTACAGAAGAAAATGGGTTTGGTATATCTGAACAAGAAAAAGAACAACTATTAACTGAAATCCAAAATCTACAATTACCACCTAAAAAAGAAGAATAATTATGGGAGAAATGTTTGGGGGTAAAGGTAGTAAAGGTAATAAAAATGGAAACAGTCCAAGTAACGGAGCTGGTATATTTAAGGAAAATTTTGAATCTAGCTTTAACACAAAGATTCAAATAGGTAAAGTAACTGATATTATATTAAACACACAACACCCTAAATACGTAGAAAAAGGATACTGGGGTAGTATAGGAACAATATTCTACGCAGCTAATGGTGAAAACACTTCAGATGAACAATTCGCTAAACCTTACTTTTCCAACATTTCCTCTTTTCCTTTAATTAACGAATATGTTTTACTTTTTAACCTCCCTGATATTTTTAATACTACAAATAAAGGAAAAAATTTATTTTATTACCTCCCGGCTATTAATTTATTTAACAACCCTCACATAAACCCACTACCAACAAAATCATATAATATTTCACTAGAAGGTGATAATTTTGGAAAAGAAACAACAGTAAAATCATCCCCCAATTACGAATTTAATAGTCCCTTAAATCCTTCACAAAAAACATTTATTGAACAAGATGAACTTTCAACACCACTTTTACCATTTGCAGGAGATAACATATACCAAGGCAGATTTGGCAATGCTATAAGATTAGGGAGTACTGCTAGACCCTTAATAGGTAAAATTACACCATCCAATAATTGGTCTAATGTAGGAGATAATGGTTCTCCTATAACAATTATATCAAACGGTCAAAATGAAAATGGATTTGATTGGGTAACTGAAAATATAAATAAAAATGATTCATCCATCTATTTAACTTCAACACAAACCATTCCTCTTGAAGCCTCAATTAGAAGATATAATTCTTATTCAGTTAATGAACAAACTCCTACATCCCCACTAAGTTATCAAGGAAAACAAATAATAATTAATTCTGGAAGATTAGTATTTAATTCTACGGATAACCACATTTTATTAAGTTCTCAAAAAACAATTAGTTTTGGAGCCCAAAAAGGTTTTAATTTTGATACTCCTTCTAATTTTGTTGTAGATGCTGGTACTAGTATTAAATTAGGTGGTAAGACTGCAAGCCAACCTTTAATTAAAGGTCATGAGTTATATGATGTTTTATTCAACCTAATAACTGCACTATCACAAACTATAAGTATTATGGCTTTAGACACAGTATGGCCAGGTGGAAATCCTGTTGCTGACATAGGTAAAGGACAAGCAGCAGATTCTACAAATGAAATTTTAAAACTATTACTAGAAGATCTAGAAAATATTAAATCAACAAAAGTATTTACTTTATAATGGCGACTATAGTAACAATCATAGGTAAAGTAGTTGAAAGTATAGATGAAACTGAAGGAATTCCATTAGTTAATTGTAAAATTCTACCTAACCCAGGTATTGTTGGGTTTGCGGCTAATGTAAATGGTGATATTAATGCTCCTCATGTTTTAACTATAGGTTCTACTTATAGTTTTACTTTTACATCTGTTGGTTATACTTCTAAAACAATATCTAAAACCATTACTAATAATATTTTAGATTTTGGAACTATTAAATTAGAAGAATCAAATGAAACTTTAGATGAATTTGAAGTTGTTGTTAAAAATCCATGTGATGATGGGATTATGGGTGAATACATCGTAGTTAAAGGTGATAATTTATCGAAAATCTCCCGAAATTACCCAATAGATGGTGTTAGTGAAAAACAAAGGGTTGATCAAATATACAAAGCAAATCCATTTTTAAAAGGAAGAAGAATTGAATCTAATGATAGAACATATTTTCATGGTTTTAATTATTTACAAGATAAAAATTTATTATTTCCAGGAGATGTATTAAATATCCCATGTGTAGGAACACCATTGAAAAATTTTGATTTAATTGGGATGGTTATAGATAAAGAAACTAATGACCCTATTGAAGGAGCAACTGTAAAAACCAATGTTAAAAAACCAGGTAAATCTGAATCTACAACTACAGATGTAGATGGAAAATTCCAATTAAATGGAACATATGTTCCAGTTGTTGCCCTTCAAAGACCATTAATAGTAGAGGGTTCAAAAGGTGATGCTGTTAGAGATTTACAAGAAATATTAGCTATAAAAGTAGATGGTGATTTTGGACCAAATACAAAATCATCTGTTGAAACTTTTCAAGGTCAAAAGGGACTTAAAGTTGATGGTAAAGTAGGAGAAAAAACCTGGATAATTTTAGATAACTTGGGAAATGAAAATAAAAAAACTTTTTTATTTGATGTTATAGCTTCTAAAATATTGTATTCTACAGAAAGATACTCTCCTTTTAATTTAGATGAAAGTATTAAAGATGTTGAAATAATCATACCTTTAGAAAATCAAAAAGTTTCCGTTAAAAAAGCAATAATAGAGCAAATAGTTATTCCCCCTCCTGTAATAAAAGGAATAGAAATAGCACAAAAATTAAAAGACCCAGAATCTTTTGCTATCAAAGACTTGGGTAACCAAATTATAGATAGAATCCGCCAGTCTTTAATTCCACAGGTTTTACAATTAATAGCACAGTTTGGAATAGGAAAAGCTCAAGAAGCTTTAGGGAAAAAAATAGATGAATTAAATACAACTTGTCCCACAAATTTAGATGATTTAAATAAAATAATAAGAATAAAGAATGATTTAACTAGAATATTACAAAATATATTTAATACTTTAAATGCTATTAAAATTGGTATTGATTTTACTGATAAATCTGTAACAATAGGTCAAGTAGTATTAGATTTATTAAAAACTGTAGTTGCTTCATTCCCAATAGCAGGATTAGGAGCTCCAGACCCTTCAAAAGGATTACTAGCCCCAGGTGGAATTATAGATAAAATAGATAAACTTTTAAAAAAATTAAAAGTAGTAACTTCAGGATTATTAATGATTTTAACATTAATAACAACTATGTTAGCAAAACTTTTAACATTTTTAAGTTTATTAGATGCTTTAATTCAAAAATGTCATATTGAAGGGGCTCTACCTAACGAACAAGTTCCTACAATACTATTCCCTCCAGGAACAGAAAAAGAATCAAATAACCTTCCAATTGTAAATGGTTTTACTTTAGATACTGAAGTAGAAACAACACAATCCACAATAAAAAGAAAAAGAGGAATAGCAAAATCACCTAGTGGTGTAGTAATGTTAAAAGGAGAATGGTCATTCTCATCTAATGATCAGATACTAATGGACGAATTAACTTTTTACATTAAACAAAATAATTTAAAAGCAGATTAATTTAATATTTATAACAAACACAATAATGAAAACCGAAGCACTTAAAAGAATAATTAAAGAAGCCGTTAGAGAGGCTATACAAGAGGAGCTAAAGGAAGTTTTACTAGAAGCAGTTAAAGCACCTAAAGCTGTAGTTACACAACCAATACAAGAAAGTATTTCATCAACTACACACGCACCTGTAACACAAACACCTAAAAAATCATTAGCTGAACAAAGACAATCATATTTAGATATTATAGGTGAAACAGGGTTAAACTTAAATAGCTCACACGCTCAAGGGTTTGGTAATAAACCATTTAACCCTCAAAATGGTGGAAATACAACCTCCCCTAATGGACAACTACCAGATGGAGAAGTTAATATGGATCAAATAATGGGATTAATGACTAAATAATGGCATTTGGAGCACGAAAAATATTTCCTATAGACTTTAATAAAAGTGCTGCTGTAGGGGTAGATTTACCTTTTTCTGCCCCTGGAGTATTCTACCAAAACTATACTACAGCCGCAGCTATTAAAAATAACCTAATAAATTATTTTTTAACTAACCCAGGTGAACGTCCCTTAAATCCTACATTTGGAGGAGGGTTAAGATCATTTATATTTGAACAAATAACAGAGGATAATATAGATTTCTTACAAGAAACAATAGAAAGTGATATTGGATTATTTTTTCCTAATATATCAATATTAAGTTTAAATTTAAATACTATAGAAGATACACATACTATAAATGCAGTATTAGAATATTCAGTTAACCAAACTAATATTACAGATACCTTACAAATGAATTTTCAATAATGGCCAAGTTAAAAAGAGATATAAAATACATAAATAGAGATTTTTCAGATATAAGATCTAAATTAATAGAATATTCCAAAACATATTTTCCTAATACTTACAATGACTTTTCACCAGCATCACCTGGAATGATGTTTATGGAACAAGCAGCTTATGTAGGTGATGTAATGTCATTTTATTTAGATAATCAACTACAAGAAACATTTACACAATTTGCTAGACAAACAAATAACTTATATGAGCTAGCTTATATGTTTGGATATAAACCTAAAGCAACAGGAGCAGCTCAAGCTACTATGGAATTATACCAACAAATTCCTTCAAAGCAAGTAGGTGGAAATTTTGTTCCTGATTTTGATTATGCTGTAACTATAGAAGAAAACACTACTATAACCTCTAATTTAAACGAAGAAGCAACTTTTATAATAGAAGACAAATGTGATTTTTCAGTTTCAAGTTCTTTAGACCCTACTGAAATATCAATTTATCAAATAGCAAATAGTTCTCCACAATATTATTTATTAAAAAAGACAAGAAATGCTATTTCTTCTAACATTCAACAAAAGTCATTTAGCTTTGGGGATTTTGAGCAATTTCCAACTGTTAATATTAACACAGGTAATATAATTGGCATTTTAGATATAAAAGACTCAGACGGTAATACATGGTATGAAGTAGATTATTTAGGACAAGAAATGGTTTATGATAGTATTAAAAATACTAATGTAAATGACCCAAACTACTACTTAGATAATAATAATGCCCCCTTTCTACTACAATTAAAAAAAGTACAAAGAAGATTTACTACAAGGTTAACATCAGAAACAAATTTACAAATACAATTTGGTTCAGGAAACGCAGCTGATACAGATGAATTAATAACCCCAAACCCAAATAATATAGGTATAGGTTTACCATTTGAACAAGATAAACTTACGACTGCATATTCCCCAACAAACTTTTTATTTACTAATACTTATGGTATAGCACCTTCAAATACAACTTTAACAGTAAGATATTTAACTGGTGGTGGTGTTGAATCTAATGTTCCTGCTAATGATTTACAAGGAGTTAGTAATGTTAATACTAAATTCAATCTATCTAACTTAGACGAAAATATAGCTAATTATATATTTGGAACTGTAGCAGGTACTAACCCAGCAGCAGCAGATGGAGGACAAGCAGGAGATACAGATGAAGAAATTAGACAAAATACTTTAATGCAAATAGCATCCCAGCAAAGATCAGTTACATTAGATGATTATATGGTTAGAGCTATGAGTATGCCCCCTAAATTTGGATCTGTAGCTAAAGCTTATGTTGAAAAACCAACATTAGATAACCAAGTATCTACAGTTGAAACTTTGTGTATGTATATTTTATCCCAAAATACTGAAAACCAACTTGTAGATTCTTCAAATGCACTAAAGAAAAACCTAAGAACTTATTTATCTCAAAATAAAATGATAGGTGATAGTATTGAAATAAAAGATGCTTATGTTATTAATATAGCTGTTGATTTTGAAATTATAGTTTTACCTAACTTTATTAATAGCCAAGTAATACTAGCTTGTATTAATTCATTACAAGAATATTTTAGTAGAGATAAATGGCAAATAAACCAACCAATCATTACAAGTGATTTATTTGTTAGATTAGATAGAATAGAAGGAGTACAAACTGTAAAAGATATTAAATTTTCAAATAAAGTAGGAGCCTCTTTAGGATACTCTCAATATGCCTATGATATGTCATCGGCTACATTAAACAGAGTAATTTATCCTAGTTTAGATCCAAGTATATTTGAAGTAAGGTTTCCAAATGATGATATAAAAGGTAGAGTAGTACCTTTATAAAAAAATAAAATATGAGTTTAAGAAATAAAAAATCTAAATACAGCCCCGTTGTTAGAACTAATGCTTCTAATATCCCAGGAGGGAGATATGTTAATGTAAAAGCAAATAACTTATATGACAGCGAGTATTCAATTGGAGGACCTATAAAGGATTTAGATGGAAAAATTGTAGATAATACTTTAAATCAATGGAGAGATAAAAATCCTTATACTTCTCAATTTGACCAACCTTTTAACTTAGATGAATACTACAGAAAAAACCCAGTTAAAGATTCTGCCATTAAAAATAAAATACAAAATAAAATTAATAAAGTAGAGGATAAATTAGATAGTTATATAACTAATGTTAAAAAAGGGGCATCAGGTGCATTTAGTAGTATAGGTTCATTTTTTAATCAAACACCTTAAAAATTTAAAATAATGGCAATATATAAATTATTCCCAATAAAAGACGCAAGTATTTATTCATTCTATCCTTTTATGAATTCAGGGATAGATGCTGTTAATCAAATTTCTAATTTAAATATTTCTGTAGACACTAGCCCCCAAGTAGCAAGAATTATAACAGAATTTTCCCAAGAAGAAATTGAAGACACTATTAACAATTTAATATCAGGCTCCCAATGGACTGCTAATTTTAGACAATTTATAGCAACTGCTCAAGGTATAGTTGAATCTATGTTTGTAGAAGTTTACCCCGCAGGTTCATATTGGTGGAATGGCTCAGGAATGTATTTAGATGTTCCTATGACTACAGATGGATGTTCATGGATTACCCCAGCTTTTGAAGGTTCAAATTTAAGATGGCCCTTAAGTGGTAGTGACGCTGCAGGGATATTAGTAACAGGTTCATATAACCCAAATTACTCTCCACCAGGAGGGGGAACATGGTATCCTAGTTTTGTTGTGTCACAGTCATTTGATACTAGAAGTGATAAAGACTTAGATGTAGAAGTTAAAACTGTAGTAGAAAAATGGTATAGTAGTTCTATAGCATACCCTTCAACAGCATCTTTACCTAATTATGGTTTTTTAACCAAATTTGAAAGCCAAGCAGAATTTAATAGTAATCCTCAGGTCCAACCTGTAATGCAGTTTTATAGTGTTGATACTAATACTATATATCCACCACAATTAGAATTTAAATGGGTAGACTACCAGACGATATTAACAGGTTCTGCAACGGGAAGTATATTACAAACTACTAATATAGTATCTTCATTAGCAGAAAACCCAGGTAAATTTACACCTCAAGGAGTAAATAGGTTTAGGTTTAATGTAGCACCTAAATATCCACCTAGGGTTTGGACTACATCATCTTTATATACATCTGTAAATTATTTACCAACAGAATCATATTATGGTGTAAAAGATTTGGATACCAACGAATTTGTTGTAGATTTCGACGAAACATATACAAAATTAAGTTCAGATAATCAAGGTAATTATTTTGATTTATATATGAATGGGTTAGAACCAGAAAGATATTACAAAATTTTAGTTAAAACTAAATTAAAGGGATCAACGATGATATTAGATGACAATTATTATTTTAAAATAGTTAATACATTATAATGCCAAATATACAACTAAATAAAGACGTATTTAATAAAAACTCTTATACTAAAGTAATTGATACTAAGTTTAAAGAATTAGGAGTAAAAACTATTCAAGAACAAATATCAGACCAACCATCGGTTAAAGAATTTTTTAATATGTACAATCAATTATTTTTTCAAATAAATGAAGTAGGTCCTGAATCCCATGAATATTTAGTTAAAACAAGTGGTGAATATATTAATTTCAATGCAGAAAATGATATAGTTGTTTTATTACAAGCCGAAATAGCTGCATTAAGAGAACAATTATTAGATTCTCAAAGAGAAGTAGCAAGTTTTGCTGTATCGATTCCTAATGCTCCTAATATTACAATTCCTGAAATACCAGAAGAACCAGAACCTATTATAATTCCACCTGTAGAAATAGAAAATACTCCACAACCCCAACCACCATCACCACCAGCAACAATATCCCCAACACAAAGGGTAAGAAATGATTTTAGTAAATATCCAAGATCTAGTAAAAATAAAAGAGCAAAAAGACTTAATTTAAGTAAAGATTTTATTAAAAAGATAAAAAAACAATATAACTTATAATGGCTACTCCAGTATCAGCAGATAAATATCAGTTTCAATTTTACAAACAATCAGACTCAGGTTTAATACCTCAAGTTGATATTGATACTACCTTAACAGGCTCTAGTTTTATAGAATTTAGTATTTATACTTTAAATGATGAATTAGTATTTTTTAACAGCAGTTATAAAAGATATACAGTTTTAGATGATAGCCCTTCATCTGGAGAAGGAATATCTCAATTTGATATTGAACCAGATATAGATGTTCAAACTCAGGGTTATGATAGTGGTGAATATGTAGCTTATTATAATTTTGTAACAAACAGAATAGGTTCCCAATTCCAACAGCTTTATATATCTGAAATCTCCTCAGATAGAACAGAACTTAGATTAGAAAGTACTACTTTATCTAACTTTGATATTGAAGACCAAACTGATGATTTTATAGACTTTAGAGAAGAAAATATTTATTTTACTGATTTTCAATTAAATTTTAGTAATAATCAATTAGTTATAGCTAATAATATTAGATTAGATGAAGAAGATGAAAACAACCCATCAATTTTAATTAAGTTATACGAACCTTTACCTCCTCAATTTCAACTACAATCCCAACTTTATGTAGTTACTACATTTGCAAATCCTGAGGCTTTCGCAGTAAATTATATACCTCAAGTCCAAAGTTTTATAGATTCTTTTCCCCTACAAGGTCCTAATTTTAATATTCCAATTAAGGGTGAAGTCAATAATTCATCATTAAATCTATCAGAAAATGATATTTTATTAGGAGGCTCAACAGGATCTTATAACCAATTACAAGGATTATTATCTCAATCTTCTATTAATATAAGTATAGACTATAGTGATTATAATGAATTCATCCATTTTAGCTCAGCCCAAACTCGTTTAGAAAATTTTTATTACAAAGCAAGTTTACTAGAACAATACTCAGGCTCAGTATATGAATTACAATCAACTTCTGGTTCATCTTCATCTATTACTTTATTTGAAAATAAAATAAGTTCTATTGTTACTAATTTTGATAATTATGACAAGTTTTTATACTACCAATCAGGTTCTAAATCTTGGCCTAAAACAAATTCAACTGAACCTTATGAATTAGCTGGAACGGGAAGTATAGAAGTTTTACAATGGTATGGGAGTTTAATTGAATCTAATGCTTATTATGGAGGTCAATTATATAATGCCTGGTTTTTTGATAACCAAAACCCAGACCAATTATTAAAATCCATACCTGAATATTTAAGGGAAGACCAAGATAATCAACCTTATGAATTATTTGTTGATATGGTTGCTCAATATTATGATAATGTTTGGATATATACTAAAGATGTTTCTCAAAAGTATAATGCTGATAATAGGTTAGATTTTGGTATTTCTAAAGATTTAGTATCTGATGCTATAAAAGATTTTAGTTTAAAATTATATCAAAACAACTTTTCTAACCAAGAACTATATACAGCATTTTTAGGTATTACCCCAAGTGGTTCTTTATTTCCTTTCCCAGAAATATCCCAAACTCTCCCGGTGCCCACAGGAATGGAATTTGTAAACACATTAATATCAGCATCAAATGATGTTATATCAATGGATGATACTAATAAATCTTTATATAAGAGAATATACCATAACATACCATATCTGCTCAAATCAAAAGGAACAACTGCTGGATTACGAGCGTTGATAACCTCATATGGTATACCTGATACGATACTAAAAATATCTGAATTCGGTGGTAAAGATAAAGTAAATGCTAATGATTGGGATTTATATTCTAATAATTTTAATTATGCCCTAGAAGTAGGTCCAGGGGTAAATTACATAAGTAGTTCTTTTGTAACTGATTCAGATTGGAATGCTACATTTAGAAAACCCCAGACGGTAGAATTTAGATTTAAACCTGAAAAATTAACAACTACATCTTCCCCATATGGGTTAACTAATTTATCCCAATCCCTATTTACATTAGAGTACGGAGCAGGGGGACCTCAATATTTAGATATAGTTTTAGAATATTCAGGGTCTGGTTTATCTACAGGTTCTTATTTAGGCGCACCTAAAGATCCAAACTACCAATATGGAAATTTAAAATTAATTCCCAATACAGGAGGACCTGAAACATCTGCAAGTATATCACTTCCATTTTTTAACGGTGATTGGTGGTCAGTAATGTTAACCTCTGATTTATCTACGGGACTAACACTTTCTACGGGTAATAAAATATATAATGGAAATGATGGTACTTCTTTAGGATTTTATGATACTGCTTCTATTATAGCAGGTAATCCTTGGTCAAACTCAAATAAATCATATTTTTCTAAATCATCCCTTTACCCTGGATTTTCAGGTTCTCTTCAAGAAGTAAGGTATTACAAACCTATAATAAGCCAAAGTGTATTTAAAGATTACATAATGAATCCCTTATCTTTTGAAGGTAATGGAGTTAATAGTGCACCTGACCAATTAATATTTAGAGCAGCTTTAGGAAGTGAATTAGATATTACTACTAGTTCTTCAATCCACCCTAAGGCAACTGGTTCTTGGGCCATTACTTCTTCCTTTAATAAAAGTAATAGTTTTTATTTTAATAGACCTCCTCAATACACATCTAATACAGAATATTTCTTTCAAGACCAACCAGCAGCAGGTATAAAAAATAGAATCACAGATAAAATTAGATGGGAAAATAATGTATTACCTGGAAATACTTTATCACAATATAAAAAAATAGCCCAAACAACAGAAGCAAGTGCATCATATTCTGAAAATATAAATTATTTAGAAGTAGCATTTTCTCCTCAAAATCAAATTAATGACGATATTATAGGACAAATAGGCCATTTTAATATTGGTGATTATATAGGTGACCCTAGACAAAGATCATCTAGGTCTATAATTTACCCCGATTTAAACAATTTAAGTGAAGATTACTTTAAAAAATATATTAAACAATATGATTTAGTAGATTTTGTTAGATTAATAAAATTCTTTGACAATTCATTATTTAAAATGATAAAAGACTTTGTTCCTGCAAGAACAAGTTTAGCATCAGGTTTAGTAATAAAACAACATTTATTAGAAAGAGATAAATACCCTCACCCACAAATGTCTTATACTAAAGAAGACTTAAGTGGTTGTATTAAAACTCACCATATATGGAATACTGCTTCTCAAGAAACAGAAATATCTTGTTCTAGAATAGTAACAGCAGAAGGTGGACCAGCAGGAATGTTTAATCCTTTTAATAATAATTATTTTACTACAACTACTACTTCTTCCCAAACAACAGAATTTAGATACTCAGGAAGTTTAGGACTTATTAATGCTCCTATAGAATTAACAAATTATATAGATTTTCCTTCATTTGCACCTTCTACTAATGCCCCCAATTTAGAATGGTTTAATAGGTTTGTTACTGCTTCTTATATTGAGGATCCTAATTTATGGGTAACTATTTCCCCCACTCAAGCAAACCAAGGAGCTTTTTACTCAGGCTCTAATTATGTGCCTGTTAAAGTCGCTAAAGTTTCAAGTATTAACTTAGGTGCAGGAAGAGTTGTATTAGCTTCAGGATACACAATATCTGCAGAGGCGGTTATAGCAGAAAATGCAACTTTTCTTACTGCCTCAATATCTAATGCTACAACCTTTGCATCTTCTTCTACAAGTATTATAACTGAAACAACTTATACATTTTCAACACCTCCTCAATTTAATATTACTCAAAGTTGGGAAGTTACAGAACCTACTTTATCAGGCTCTATTACTTACACACATGATTCACAAGATGAATTTTACAATGGTGAATTAAGTGGTTCAGAAATACTGGTAACTAATGGAGAATTAAATGAAGAAATTGGATGGGCCAAAAATCCTTCGTATGCTACATTGCCCTATAGATTAAGAGTTTATAGTAGTGCAAGTTATAATGAGGATGATTTTAATTCTTTAAATAATGACCCTATAGATGGGTTTATATCAATTTATAATAATTTCGAATAATGGCAATATCTCCTACATCAGGCCAATGGTTTACAACTTCCGGTTTTACAGAAACTACTACTACAGTAGAAATGCAGTACTATGAAGCTACTGGTACAACAGGTAATACCCCTATATACAATCAATTTCAACAAAAACAAACAGGAACTAGTACTTGGATTGATGCTACCATTCAAAATCCAGGTCCTACTGCACCTAATGAAAAAGTAAATGCGGGGAACGTTATTAATAGTGTAACTTATACAGGTTTATCATTTAATACTCAATATGACTTTAGATTTAGATATAGAGATAGTACTCTTCCAACTAATAATGTTTCAGGATATTCTTCAGTAAGAACAACCACAACCCTTACCCCAACTGACACTAACCCCCCAGATAACCCTACTAATTTAACTACAGGAACCATAACAGAAAACGATATCCAATTAAATTGGGATGGTTCTAATGATGCTATATATGGAACAACAGGGTTAAGATATTATATTGAATTTAGAACTTTTGGAGTTGGTTCATTTGTTCCAAATACTAACCCTTCAAATTTTTATCTTCATACTGGAAATGCTTATAGTGCACAAACTGCAACTGTAACAGGACTTTCTCCTTTTACTCAATATGAATTTAGAGTTTTTGCCCAAGATCCAGCTGGTAATGATTCTGGATTTACCAATACAGTATCTCCAACAACAGCAGATACAACAGACCCAACAGCACCTACAAACTTAAATGCATCAGGTACTACTTCAACTACAACTAATTTATCTTGGACAGCAGCTACTGATAATGTAGGAGTTACTGCTTATAAAATTTACCAAAATGGATTATCATTACTTAACATTCCGGCATCATCAACCCCTGCATACACTGTAACTGGGTTAACTGCTAATACAAATTATAGTTTTTATGTAAGTGCATTTGATGCTGCTAATAATGAATCAATTCTTAGTAATACTATTAGTGTTTTAACTAATAATCTCCCAGCTCCAACACCAACAGGTTCAGGAACAACTGATAATTTAACTTACATTAAAATACCAAAACTTGATGCTAATGGAAACGATAATAGTACCACTTTATCTCAATTAACATTTTTATCAATTCCATCAAGTAATGGTGATAAAGCTACTTTTAATGTTATTGGTATAAGTGAATCCTCTCATTTTTACACATATACAGCTACTCCCACCTCAGGATCTAAAATAGATAATAGTGCAACTGGATCTATACAGTATGGATATACCGAAAACTTAACTTCATCTATAGCCTCCACAAAATTAGGATTTCTATCTAATACCCCTGTAAACTTATGTAGTGGAACAACAACAATCCTAAATTCTAATAGAGCTACCCAACGTATAAACCAGGGAATTAACTTTGGAGCTAGGATGAATACTTTACAACAAAAACCCATTCAAATAACTGCAAATATTGATATCACTACAACAAACACAATAAACGATTATTATATAGGAATATTTTCTGCTAGTTTTTCTGGAAACTCTAGAAATGGGTTAGGTTTAATCACTTCATCCCTTGCATTTCAAGGTAATAACAATATTACACTTACAACTGAAGCTTTTATCCCTGTAAATCAATATGTTTTTGCTGGTTGGTTTAGAACTACTGGAGGTGCAACTACGTTTTCAGTTCTTGCTACAGGATCTATGATAATTAGTTCTTCTGAGACTACAGGAAATTTTAACCAATCTACATTTGAACCTTTTCTAAAATTCAAATTTCAAAACTCTGATGCTGAGGTTTTATTAAATAATGCAAACCAATACCCAACTAATAAATTTCTACAGGATTTAGATTATTCTACTTCTACAACCGTAGCAGTAAATTATCCTCAAATATTATTAGGATCAGCATCTAAGGGAACAGTTCCTAGATCATATTATACTTCATTATCCTCACTTATACCTAAGTATATTGGAGCTAAAAACCAATCTAGTGATTTTAATGTATATAACCCTTTAGCTGGAAGAACTGATTTTGGAAACCCAATTAATATAGGAACATTTGGTCAATTACCTTCAGTTGATTCTAAAGATAATACTATAGTTGAATTTGATTGGGCGGGTGCAACATCCCCCGAAATACCATTTGGAGGTAGTTTTAAATTAGCAAACTTAATATTAGAAGTAAGTGATATTTCATCTGTTAGAAGCGTAAACCCAGGAACTAATATACTAAACCAAACAATTTATAATTATATTTGGAGTGGAAGTGATACAACCTACAATGCATCTGCATCTTTTACAGAAGAAAGAGATGATTATTATAATGTATTAAATAATAGCTATCCTGTAGGATCACAATTAGTGCCTATTCAATATGCTTCAACAGGAACTCCAATTTTACCTAAAGTTGCCGAAATAATAGAAACAACTATAGAATCCCCATCAACATCTATTTATGGAGGTAGTGGTTCTTATGAAAGGTATGATGCTTTTCAAGACTATCAAAACTATTTTATATGGCAAACAGATGATAATTTTTTAACAATCCAAAAAACAATTAGTGGAAACGTAGGATTTGATGCATACCCTCGATTTACAGTGTTTGGGACTGATTATTCAACTTCTACTAGTGAACCTGTTTTAAACCTACAGGGTGGTACCAATAATTTTGAAAGTTCATTTTTATTTGAAATAAATAACAAATTAATCCAAGGAGAAAGATGGTTTATCACTTTATTTAATAATTTTGAATTTCCTGTAAATGTAGATAATCCAAATCAAGTTTTTAGAAGAATAACAGATGGAGCAAATCCTCCTTTAAATTCAATAGGAGTATTTGAAATAAAAGGAATTACATTTAGTGGTGGAGGTAACCCCACAGTTGGAACATCTGTTACTTCTGGTGGGGATGGTTCTGGTAATATTAAAATAATGTTTGACCCTAAAACAACAAACACATCAGGTTTTGCTTTATTTGCAGGAAGAAAAGTTCCGGCATCTACAGGAAACATTACAAATTTAGGATTTTTAATATGGAAATCTTCTAAAAATTACCAAGAGGTATCAACTATAGTTAATAAAAATACTTCACAAGTAACAGCTGGAGGATTTATGTCAACAACAACAACAGATTTAAACACAAACAATTTTAATTCTATTACAAGACAATTTGGAAATAACACATCAAATTAAAAATAATTTGGATTAGAAACAAATAATACACATATTTATAACATATAATTAAACACAAATGGGATATTTAAACAATCAAGTAGTAACAGTTGATGCCATCTTAACAACAAAAGGTAGAGAATTGTTAGCAAAAAATGATGGTTCTTTTAGAATAACACAATTTGCACTCGCAGATGATGAAATAGATTATACACTTTATAATCCTCAAAACCAAAATGGTTCTTCTTTTTATGGAGAAGCAATAGATGGTATGCCTTTATTAGAAGCATTCCCAGATCAAAATCAAATAATGAAATATAAACTAGCTACTTTACCAAGAGGTACAGCAGTTCTTCCTGTATTAGATTTAGGTTTTGCATCTATAACTTTAAGACAAGGAGCTTCATTATCTATAACACCTCAAACATTAAATTATCTAGGTAATGCAACAGCTTTTGAAACAGCAGGATACACAGCTACAATAGCAGATGTTAGAACAATGGCTACTTTTAACGGAATAGGAATTCAAAGTCAAGCTGCAACAGCTCAAAATGCTACTTCAACACAAACATTAGGAACAAATGTATCATCCACAGTAATAGGATCTCAAGTTAATTTAAGAGCAACCACAGTAAATACTTTATTTGGTTCAAATACTCAATTATTTACAACATTAACAGTAGTAGGTTTAGATAGTGGAGCTAGAATAACAATTCCATTAACTATTACTAAAACAACAACAAATTAATAAAATATGGGATTTAAAAGATTAGACGCCGAAGATTTTGTAGTTAGTGCTGATGCAGTACAGTCTACAGCATGGTCAACAGGAACACCAACATTAACAACATTTTATACTTCTTCAAACCAAGCAGGAAGTACTTCAGCAAATTTTTATATTAGTGTTTTTCAAGAAACACCAACAGCTGATGCAGCTGAAGTTCAATTTGATATAGCATATGGAAATGTTTTAGGTAGTGGTAGTATTGCTTATGATACTCAATATCCAAGATTATCACCCTCATCAACTATATATGGTCAATATAGATCAATGGTTTTAGAAGATGAAAACTCTAGATTTTCATATGGAGATGGAACTAATATTAATGAACCTGTTGATTTTTGGGTTTTATCTATAGATAGAGCAAGATATAAAGAAAAAATGTACCCTGGTACTTTTAATTTAAAGTTAGAAGTAGGAGGTCAAAGTGTTGAATTAACAGATAATTCAAATGATGTTCTAACCCAAACCTTTATAGGTTCAACAAGAGTATTCCAAATAGTATCTGGTTCAAATGGATCAGCAGCTAATGGAAATGGATATTACACAAACTCAGGTTCTTATGGTTTATTTCTTCCAGAAATGGGTACAATATTATTAAACCCAGATGCTTTATCTGCAGAAATAGGTTTATCTCCCGTAAGAGGAAGTGCTACAGATGTTGATACAAACTATAGTTCTATGTTTAATGCAATTTCAACCGGTGCTTCTTTTACATTAAATGCTGAAGAAACTATTACATCTGATTACGTATTTATTAGAGCAAGAAATTCAGAATTTAATTATTCAACCAACCCATCATTTATATCAGGTTCAACAGGGGAAGTAATATATGATACTTTTATTAATAACCCTCAAGTATATGCTACTACCGTAGGAATGTATAATGATGCAAATGAATTAGTAGCAGTAGCAAAACTTTCAAGACCTTTACTTAAAGATTTTACAAAAGAATCCTTAATAAGAGTTAAACTAGATTTTTAAAATGAATGAGTGTTTACAAGTCATTAACTACATCAGACGTTTTAGTAACCCCATTTAAAGTAAATAAATCTTTTTCTTTTACTGGAGGGAATGCACTTACAGGCTCAAATGTAGGTATAGATAGGTTTTTAGGAAAAAATATTCCTTACACATCAGGTTCACAAGTAACAGGCAATATTACAAGTCAATCTCAAGCTTTAATATACCAATCAGCTAAACAATTATATTATTCAAATTTTATATCAGGTAGTAATGGTTCACCTGTTACTACTGCTTCTTTTAATACTGATGGTACTATAACTTCTACAAATGGAGCTTACCAACCTATGTATGAAAATTTCCTCCAATCTACATATACTGCAAGTAGATATTTTCCAACAGGCTCAGGAGATAATATCAGTATAATATCCATCCCATCTAATTTATTTGGAGAATACATTAAACCTGGAAGTTTTGAATTTACATATTTGCAAAATGCTAGCATTATCACTTTAACAGATAATGGTGAAGGTAAAATTATATCGGGTTCTCAAAAAGTAGGAGATATAATTTATGGACAGGGCAATATTATACTTACAGATAATATTTCAATTGTCCACTCACCAGTAACAAATACAAACAACGTAACTTGTTCTTTTCAAAGCACAGTAACTATATTTGAATCACAATATAAATGTACTTTAAACCCAAATGAATTTACATACACACAAAACCCATCAGCTATTTCAGGTAGTACAAATAGTGGAATAGTATATGATTTTTTAACAGGTTCATATTTTCAACCCTACATTACAACAGTAGGATTATATAATAAAGCAAACCAATTGGTAGCAGTAGGTAAATTATCTCAGCCTTTACAAAGTTCAAATGTATCGGATACTACTATATTAGTAAATTTAGATCTCTAGTATTAACTAAAACAAATATATGGAATGGATAGGACTCAAAGGAGAACCAATATCAACAATTTCAGATTTCCCAGATAACACATTCGGATTCGTTTATAGAATAGTACATAAACCTACAGGCAAAGCCTATATAGGTAAAAAAGTACTATATTTCAATCGCAAAGTTAAATTAACTAAAAAAGATTTAGCTTTATATGAAGGTGTAGTAGGTAGGAAACCATCTTATAAACTAGTAATAAAAGAATCAAACTGGTTAGATTATTGGGGTTCAAATAAATTACTTAAAGAAGTAATGGAACTAGAACCAATAGAAAATTTCGAACGTCATATTGTTAAGACAGCACCTACCAAAAAACTATTAACCTATTACGAAACACAATATCAATTTGTACATCAAGTACTAGAAAAACCCGAAGAATATTTTAACGATAACATTTTAGGTAAGTTTTTCACAAAGGATTTTGATATATAAACCAACATTCGTATATTGTTGTTCATGATAAATGAGCTATTAGTTAATTTAGTCAATACAGTTTTAGGGGCAGGCAAAAGAACAGCAAGAGGTAATCAATCTTACCAATGTCCCTTTTGCAATCACCACAAACCAAAACTAGAAGTTAACTTTACTGAAAATAAAAAAGGCTATAATCCATGGCACTGTTGGGTATGCAGTAAAAAAGGTAAAACCATAAACACACTATTCAAACAAGCTAAAGCATCACCTGACAAATTTTCAGAACTATATAAATTAGTTAAAACTGGTAGTGAGGTAGAAGAAGTTATAGTAGAAAACATAGTAGAACTACCCAAAGAATATAAATCAATATTAGGCAATACAGATTTAAAAGCAAAACAAGCATACAATTACCTTAGAAAACGTAATCTAACAGACGATGATATTATAAAATACAATATTGGGTACTGTGGTTTTGGTAGATACACTAACATGGTTATAATACCCTCATATGATCAAAATGGTACACTAAACTACTTTACAGGTCGTTCATTCGAACAAGACCCATTTATTAAATACAGAAACCCAGAATGTTCAAGAGACATAATACCATTTGAATTATTCATAAACTGGGACTCACCATTAGTATTATGTGAAGGCCCATTTGATGCTATAGCAATAAAACGAAATGCTATACCTTTACTAGGTAAAAACATACAATCTACACTATTAAAAAGAATAGTACAATCAACTGTTAAAAAGATTTACATAGCATTAGATACTGACGCTATAAAACAAGCATTAAAACATTGCGAATATTTACTAAACCAAGGTAAAGAAGTATACCTTGTAGAATTAGATGGAAAAGATCCAAGTGATTTAGGTTTTTCCTATTTCACTAAGCTAATTCAAAACACTGAACCAATAGATCAATACGATTTAATGGAGAAGAAAATCTCATTAATATGAGTAAAAGAAACATTAAGAAAAAATACAATAGGATACTTGAAATATCCGAGGATGCTAAACAGATAACATTGCCAGACTCTAGATACTACAGAAGAAACGGTAACTATTATCCATCCATCACATACGTTTTAAGTTGTTATCCAAAAGGTAAATTTTTTCAAGACTGGCTTAAAAAAGTAGGATATAGTGCTGACTACATTGTTAGAAAAGCAGCAGATGAAGGTACTCAAGTACATGAAATGTGTGAGGATTATCTAAACGGTAAGGAATTAAATTTTCTATCAACAGCAGGTAACCCAATGTATGATCCAATGGTATGGCAAATGTTTCTAAAATTCGTAGATTTTTGGGAAACATATAAACCAACACTACTAGAAGCTGAAGTACATTTATTTTCAGATGAGCTTAAAGTAGCAGGTACATGCGATTTAGTATGTGAAATAGACGATGAACTATGGATTATAGATTTTAAAACATCAAACCACTTACAAACGACTTATGATTTGCAGACCGCTGTTTACGCTAAATGTTATGAAGAGTGTTTTGGGAAAAAGATAGACAGGCTAGGAGTTCTATGGTTAAAATCATCCAAACGTGGACCTAAAGAAGGTAAGATTCAAGGGAAAGGTTGGGAAATGTATGAATCAAAACGTACACAAGATGAAAACATAGACATATTCAATACAGTCAAAAGACTATTTGACCTAGAAAACCCAAAACACTCACCAATATTTACAGAATTCAGAACGCAAGTGAAGAAAAAAGACTAATACGCATATGCTTGGTTTCCTAAGGTAGATTTTGTATATTTATAACATATGGTGGGATTAACTAATTTATTAGAACAAGAAGGAAAACCTAAAGCTATAATCATGGCTGGTGGAGCAGGAGTTGGGAAAACTTTTGTAACTGATAAATTCAAAAAAGCAGCTGAATCTAAAGGTTGGGTAGTATTAAATCCTGACCAATATGCTAGAAATCCAGACCCAGAACAAAGACTATCATTAGCAGCAGCAGCTTCAAAAATAAACAAAGAAGTAGATAGTTTAGCTAAAAGTAAAGATAAACCAAATATTATATGGGATACTACAGCTAATAACCCTACAAAAGTAAAAGAACTTCAAGATGCAGGTTATGATGTTTTAATGATTATGGTATATGCTCATCCAAGTGTAGCATTTGAACAAAACTTTGCTAGAGCAAGTAAAGAAGGTGAAGATAGTTTACCACCATATGTTATATTAAAAACTTGGGCTAGTTCATATAATGACCCTCACATAGAAAATTACCAAAAAATGTTTGGTGATAATTTTATTATAATAGATAATACATCAAAACCAGGTACAGATAACTCTAAAATAGATTCATTTAATAAAGCAGCACAACAAGGAGGAAAAGCTTTAGAAAAATATATTGGAGATGTTATAAATTCAGACCCAGAATATTACGAATCGTCTCAAATGGTTTCTAAACCTGCTGATTTATCTAAAGAACAACAAGCTGATTTTGATTCTAAAGTACAAGAATTAGGATTAAAACTTGAAGAAGATGATAGAGAAGCAATGGAAAAACTATACCAAAAATACTTTGAAAAAAATAATGAGGTAATGCCTTTAAAAAAAGTAGGTAGAAAAAATGGTATGGAAGAAGTTTATAAATCTTATATGTCTAAAAAAGTAAAAAAAGATACTGAAAAAGATAGGGTTTATAGTGATATTTCATCTACAATAAAAAATATAGGTAAATCATTTTTATCAATAGATGATGCTACATCAAAGGCAATGAATCATATAGGTTCAAAAAAAATCAATGAACTAACTCAATTTTTAGTTGATGGTGTACTAAATGAAGAATATAAAGAAGTAGTAGCTTTATTTGGGGGTGGTTTTAAACCACCAACAAAAGGTCATTTAGAAGTAATCATTCAAGGTTTAAAATTAGCACCTGAAATAAACAACCTTAAAATCATAGTTGGTGGAGGAGTAAGAGATGGAATAACTCAAAAACAATCAAAAGAAATCTGGGAGGTATATGACGACGCAAATCTACTCCCTATAAAGAATGTTGACATTATAGAAGCAAGTCCATTTACATACTATAAAGAATATTTAAAATCACACCCAGATGATAAGGTGTATATTTTGGTAGGTTCAAGAGATGACAATGAAGGTGATAAGTTCGATGTCAAACAGAGAAGTGAGTTTGTAAGTAAATATAGCGATAATGTCATCCCTATAGAAGTATCAACTGGAGGTAGTGTAAGTGGAACTGAAGCAAGAAAACTACTAAAAACAGATTTAGGTGGGTTTAAGAATA
>TARA_B110001454_G_scaffold19361_1_pt1 | contig 23005 bp, 36 predicted proteins | sample TARA_B110001454 | Tara Oceans TARA_B110001454 (sample SAMEA4397004) | marine metagenome | biome: Polar Biome; feature: [MES] marine water layer (ENVO:01000295) within the mesopelagic zone...; material: water (ENVO:00002006), including particulate matter (ENVO:01000060) such as...... | reverse complement strand
TTTTATAAACAGAATATGATTCTGCGTGAGGTAATGATTTCCACTTTACGAGAACTTTTTGAACCCCTCTTTTTGCCGCCATTCTTGGTCTTAGACCTTCTGTAGAAAGATTTATTTTAGTATTTTCATCCTTATTATTAACTGTAATATTTATTCCACCATTGCCAGCATATTCTCCATTATTTCCGTGTCCATTACCAAAAACCTTAATAGAATATTTCCCGGCTATAATTCTATTCTCAAACGTGAATTTTCCATTAGAACCAGCGGTAAATTCTTCCCACAAAACATTGTCATTAGTATAAAGAAATGCTTTTGCCTCGTCTATCTTTTCCTGACCTTTTTCGTTGATTAATTGACCATTGATCTTGTATATACTAGGAGTCTTTTCTTTTGCCGGCTCCGAAAGTGGCCCCTCTAAACCATCATCAGATAATGATGAAATCTCGTATGTGTATTGTGTCCCAAAATCAAGGTCTTTATCAGAATAGGTGGCCTTCTTTGAGTTAGTTAGTGTTTTCCCATCTCTGTATATATTATATGACCTTGGGCCTTCAACCTTTTCCCAGGCTATGGTTATCGTATTCATATCATCCGTGTACTTTTCGCCTAGTGCTAGTGTGATTTTTTCTGGAGGAGGGTACTGTGCCTTATCACATGCAGGAACAGACTGTGGCCCCTCAGTACCATGTTTGTCAACAGCCGACACGGTGAAACAATTTTCTGATCCTGGTTCCGTTTTGGCTGTATACTTAATCGCTTTTGATGAATCTATCAATGTGCCATTCTGATAGATTCTATATTTAACAGCTAATTCATGCTTTGTCCACTCCAGATTAACAAGGCTCTCGCCTGCTTCGGCCTTTATCTTTTTTATCTTTTTTACTTCTTTATGAGTCGAAATTGATTTCGAACTAGATTTTGGACCTTCCTCCTGGTGATGGTCAACTGATACAATCATGTATGAGTAGTCTTCATCAAATTTTAGTTTATAATCGGTATATTCTACTTCAGTTGTTGTATTGATTAAATCATCATCACGATACACATTATAACTGTTAGCATTTTCAACCTTTGTCCACGAAATATTGACCGTATTCTTCTTGGCTTTAGCTTTTATGTCTGCAGGTGATTTTAGTAAAGCCTTGCCATATTCAGTGAGAGACCTTGTTCCTTTTTCACCATTATTATCAATAACCGTTATATTGTAGGCATACGATTTTCCACCAAGTATTTTATCATTATAATTTGGTTTAGTCGTTTTTGTAAGCTCTGTATTATCTCGAAAAATAATATACTCTGTTGCACTTTTAACAGGTTCCCACTTTAGCACTACTTTGCCTACTTCAGAATTAACCGTAAGCTGAGCCTGCGTTTCATCTTGGCTTGTAGTTATCTCTAGTTTTGTTACTGATTTGGATCTTAAGTCAATCTCTTTTGTAGCTGATTTACCACTAGCGCCATGCACGTTTAGCGTATATTTATTAGGTTTTATCTTTTTTAGCTTAAATTTCCCATTTCCTTTTGTTCTCGCGCTCTTAACTTGCAGATGTTTTGAGTTATATAAAGTGAGTCGAGCATTCGATACTTTTTTCCCACTTTCATCTAAGATAATACCTGAGATTTCATAGTTCTGACCCAGAATAGTGCTAGCCAGTAAAAGCACCATAAATGTAATTCTATTTGCAGCAAGAATTGAGCGTATAACGCCCAAGATATCATTAGATATTTTATTTTTTAACACTTTTTATATATTCCTGTTCCAAATCGAAGGCATTACCTCGGTTTTTGGACTCCGCTTTTTAACTTAATTACAACGATTAATACGTCGTCAAACAAATTAAATAGTACAATAGTTAATTACAAGACTTAAGGGAAACACAAATATTCCTCATTTTTAAGTCATTCATCTAATAACTGACGGCTCAATCGCTGCATATTTCTGCCAAAATTGAACAGACTTCGCCCAATCTTCAGATGAATAGGTCGCCTTAGTCCCACCTATTAAGTTTAACTGGTTTCTCATCATTGTCACCGGCCCCATTGGCATATCTTCCTCACCATCAGGCATCGCGTTAATACTTATTAATTCCCAGGCTGCATTCGTAGTATTTTCATTATTTTCAAGTAATATATCATGACGATACAATATCAGAGTTACGCTACCTGCTTTCAATGGAGTTCCATTTAGTGCACGAAATTGTATGTAAGGATCTTCTTCTGGTCTTCTTTTTATGTATCGTGCAGTTAATTTGGTATTAGCATTGATCTTTACATAAGGACAAGATACCTTACTAACAAACTTTTTATCAAGCTTGACAATACGAACGCCATCTCTATACCCATCTTCATATTCATCTGAGCCCATCTTTTCTTCAGCATGCTTTGCAAAAAATTCAAAAGATAAATCATCTGAATAAGTTTTACCTGAGTGTTTGACCTGTCTGTTTACAAAATTATTTACTGCAACTTTCATATAATAATTTATAAAAGAATATTAATATCTTTGCAGTATAGATATAAAATCAAATAACTTATTTATATAATGCACAAATTTTTTACAGAATTTATTTTAAACGAATGGAGCCTGTTCATTCTATTTTTTTCTTCAATAGTAATATTGATATCTTTAAGTGAGTTAGTTCAAAAACAAAAATTATGGTCAAATAATACTAATAGAAAAATAATCCATATTACCGTTGGCATAGCGGTATCGATTACCCCTCATATTTTCATGACTAACATACAACCAGTATTACTTGCACTTATATTCTTAATTGTAAACTTATTTAGTTATAAAAATAACAAACTAAAAAGTTTTCATCATATAGGTAGAGATTCTTATGGAACAATTTTCTTCCCATTATCATATTTGTTATTATGTATTCCTTTTTGGAATTATTCAGGACACATCACAATATCAATGATGCTCCTAGCAATTGCTGATCCGGTGGCATCAATCATTGGTGATAATACTTACAATGCTACATCATACAATCTAATAGGTGATAAAAAAACATATCAAGGATCAATTGGCATGTTTTCATGTTCTACATTCATTGTATTTATACTATCTAACTATTTTTTCAATCAATGGGGAATATATTTCCAAATTATAACATCAATATCTGTTGGTTTAGCTGTAACAATAGCAGAAGCTCTTAGCTACAAAGGATCGGATAATCTCACTGTTCCTTTGATCTCTTTCTTATTTTTAGAATTATTTGTTCATTTAGAACAAGGTGATAATTTGAAAAAATATTTTCTTGTTATAACGATTATTGTGATTATTCTATACATAGCTTACGCTAAACAATATTTGTCTATTAGTGGCTTTCTAGGCGCGTCTATGATGGCAGTACTTTTGTTTGGTTTTGGAGGAGAAACGTATCTATACCCTTTGGTTATTTTTTTCATTACTTCATCGATATTATCGAACTTTAATATAAAAAATAATAAGATAAAACAAAGTAATAGGAATATTTCTCAGGTTTACGCAAATGGTGGAATAGCATTGTTTATTTGTGTAATAAACTATTTTTTTAATCATACTCTAATGTATCCTTGTTTGTTAGCATCTGTAGCGGCTGCAAATTCAGATACTTGGGGTACAGAATTGGGGGAAATGTCATCTAAGATGCCTATAGATATCATATCAGGACAGGAAGTTAGTCCTGGCGAATCAGGAGGGATTACTCTATTTGGCACCATTGGAGCCATGATAGGATCATCAATAATTGGAGCCTTAGGTTATTACTGGACATTCGATATGAGAATAATGTTAATAGTAATCGTTGCTGGTTTCTTAGCATCCATTGTCGACTCAATTCTAGGAAGTACTATACAAGCTAGGTACATATCTACTGACGGTTCACTCATTACAGAAAAGTATAAAAACGCGTTTTACTTATATACAGGTCAAAAAAACATTAATAACGATATCGTAAATTTATATTGTACTCTATCAGGACCTATTGTATTTCTGCTATTATATTATTCTATTAAATAAAAAATATCTAAGAAATTAGATAACTTTATAAACTAGCAAACCGACCATAACAATTAGTGAAATGAAAATTAAAGAAACACCCATGTTTCCTTTTTTTATTTCTTCCCATTCCTCAATATCTGTCGATAGCCAATCAAAAACTTTAAGTGCTATTCCTACACCAAAAGCAAACCCTACAGCTGCGGTAATAGACCATCCTACAGCTCTTAAATATTGTAATAATGTTTCTTCTAAACCAAGACCAAGCATGTTTCCTCCTTATGACGTTACTAAATCTATTTTTTGCATAAACTCTGACGAGTCAAGAGTTCCAGCCGCAAGTTCTATTGCAATATCTGATGTACAGGTTGCTTCAAAAACCATTGGTTCACCTTTGGATGCTGGGATATGAACTCTTACAATAATTTTTTTTGGAGTATAAGCATTTGATAAGCCTAGGCTATTCTGATGAGAGACAGCCTGGCCAGCAGATGCAAATCCAATAAGCATAACCATTTCAAAATTATTTCTATTACTTTCTAAGGATAAAGAAAAAAGGTTGTCCCCAAAATCCATAGCTGACGCATCCACAGATACTCTGTAAGAAGAACATACACTCTTTATTTTCTTCTTAAACGCATAGTTAGCAAAAGTATTGTTCATCGCCAATATTGAAATGCAGCATAGAAATATTATAGTTTTTCTGTTTATCAAAATATTCTTTCTAAAATAGTGCCTGATTTTAATCTTTAGATATTTCTTTGCAAAACGTTAAAATATAAATTTTCCAGACTTTATAACAGATTTTATTGGACTTGTAGAAAATTTATAGGGTATCTGAATGGGTTTGTATATATCCCAAACGATAATATCGGCATTTTTACCAATATCAATTGAGCCACACTCATCACTAACATTTAATATTTTTGAAGGAACATATGTACTTGAATAAATTGCGTCAAGTACATCCATTTTCAAAAAAATAGATGAAATAGTAATTATAAATATCATAGACTGGATATTACAACTACCAGGATTATAATCTGTCGCTATAGCAACCTCTATATTTGCTTCTTTAAATTTATGATATGGCGCATAATTTGAATTACCCAAAAAAAATGTTGTTCCTGGCAAAATAACAGCTTTTGTTTCAGAGTCAGCCATATTTTTAATATCACTATCTGTTATATTCATCAAATGATCAGCGGAAACAATATTCAAATTACTTGCTAATTCTGATGCACCTAGGTTATTGAATTCATCAGCATGAATTCTTGGAAGAAGACCATATTCTAAGCCTTTATTTAAAATCCGTTGTGACTGATCTAGATTAAAATATCCTATCTCACAAAATACATCATTGAAGATAGCTATTCCCTGATTCGCGACTTCTGGTATTATTAAATCACATAGAAGATTCACATAAGCTTCAGAATCATTTTTGTATTCAATCGGGATAGCATGCGCCCCCATAAAGGTTGGTATTACATCAATATCATGGTTATTATTTATTTCATGTAATACTTTAAGTGATTTTAGTTCAGAATCTAAATCTAAGCCATATCCGCTTTTTGCTTCGACAGTAGTTGTGCCTAATTTTAGAAAATCATCCATCCTAGGCTTCACTCTTTCAATTAGCTCAATTTCAGATGAATTACGTACCCCATCAACACTACTATTAATACCACCTCCATTTTTTGCAATCTGCTCATAAGTAAATCCTCTAATTCTCATATCAAATTCATTTTCTCTTTCATCAAGAAAAACGGGATGAGTATGACAGTCTACAAACCCTGGAGTAACCAATTTATTTTGACAGTTAAAGACTTCATCAGTATCACCAAGCTGTTTGCCGATATCGATTATTTTCCCAGCAGAGAAAACTATTTCCATATTCTCTAAGGAAATCATGGCGCCTTGATCTACGCTGTAGGTAACTAGATTACCAATATTAAATAATTTTACAGTTTTCATTTTTTCTTTTTTTGAATCATTGGTATATCTATATCCCATCTATCTGCATTTCTAACAGCATCTTCATATCCAGCATCAGCATGCCTTATAACCCCTATTCCCGGGTCATTAGTTAAAACGCGAGAAATACGTTCTGCCATATCGGAAGTTCCATCAGCTACTATTACCTGTCCTGCATGAATAGAGTATCCCATACCAACGCCTCCGCCATGATGTATCGAGACCCAGGATGCACCACTAGCTGTGTTGAGGAGAGCATTTAAAAGAGGCCAATCAGCAACAGCATCTGAGCCATCTTTCATTGCCTCGGTTTCTCTATTTGGTGAGGCAACAGAACCACAATCTAAGTGATCTCTACCTATGACAATTGGTGCAGATAAATATCCAGAGGCAACCATTTTATTTAATTCTAAACCAAATCTCACTCTGTCCTTGTAACCAAGCCAGCATATTCTTGACGGGAGCCCTTGGAACGACACTTTTTCGTTTGCCATCTCTATCCAATGACATAGAGCTTTATCCTCAGAAAACATTTTTAATACGAGTTCATCAGTCTTGTATATGTCTTCCTTATCGCCTGATAGTGCTACCCATCTAAATGGCCCTTTTCCTTCACAAAAGAGAGGTCTAATATATTCAGGAACAAAACCAGGGATGTTAAATGCATTTGCAATGCCTGCATGTTTAGCTTGAGCCCTAATATTATTACCGTAATCAAATACAATAGCCCCCTTACTTTTTAAATCCAACATCCCTTGCACATGCTCGCCCATCGATCTGATACTCTCATTTTTATAATTAGTCGGGTTACTCTTCCTCAACATACTTGCTTCTTCCAAAGAATAATTATTTGGGATATACCCATCTAACTCATCATGCGCAGATGTTTGGTCAGTTACTATGTCAGGCATGATTTTCTTTTTTGAGAATTTTGGTATTATATCTGCTGCATTACCTACTAGACCAATGCTTAATGGCTGTCTTTCTTTCATAGCTTTTATTGCCCAAGAAATAGCCTCATTTATATCATAAGTTGATCTATCTAAATAATTAGTATCAATCCTACGCTGTACTCTATTTTTATCTACTTCGACGCAGATTGCTACACCGCCAGCCATAGTTACAGCTAAAGGTTGTGCACCGCCCATACCTCCAAGACCTGCTGTTAAAATAAGCTTCCCCTTAAGGTCATCTCTATCCCAATGAATTTTAGCGGCTGAAATCAATGTCTCATATGTACCCTGTAAAATACCTTGGGTACCAATATAAATCCAACTTCCAGCTGTCATCTGTCCATACATCATCAATCCTTTTGCCTCAAGCTCATTGAAATGATCCCAATTTGCCCAGTTAGGAACAAGATTAGAATTAGCTATTAATACTCTGGGTGAATATAAATGCGTTTTTACAACTCCTACTGGCTTCCCAGATTGAATCAATAAGGTTTCATCAGCCTGTAGCCTTTCTAATATATTTAATATTGAATCAAAACATTCCCAATTTCGAGCAGCCTTACCTTTCCCGCCATAGACAATGAGTTCGTCAGGGTTCTCTGCTACACTTTGATCTAAATTATGTTGTATCATACGATACGCAGCTTCAATTTGCCAATTACAGCATTTCAGGCTATTCCCAGTCGGAGGTTTTACTTTTCTATGCATTTAGAAATACTTTCTTAATTTGCGCCAATAATAGGGGTTATCTACCATAGTATTATATGAAAAAATGGAAATATTATTAAAATTCATTTTTTTTAGTTTTTTGATTTTCTTTCCTACAGATCTAGCAGACTGATTATAGGTTGAGATACCAATAATAATTCTGGCATGATATTTTTTAGGAAGATTATCTTTCATCACATGAATATTCTTTAAAAAGTCATTATCATCGGTAAGATAATTCATTGGCACTGCCCAATCTACATAACCAGCAGAAAGCCATAAATCCCACTCTTGGGAAAAAATTAGTTTTGCATCATATATATTTGGCTTTACCGCTGCTGAAATAATACAATTAGGTAAATTCTTTTTTATTTGATGATTAGCTCTCTTTACAAAATCGGTTATAGAGCTTCTTTTATATTCAGAAAATATCCTATCATAATTATTTGTTAAGTAATCATCATTGTAATTATTTTTTACAGAAAAAGAGATTATACCGTCTTTATTATAACCATAATCCAAACTATGATACCTTATATAATCATAATGAACACCATCAATAGAATAATTATTAGATAGTTCAGAAACCATATTTATCAGATAATCATTTACATTTGGATTTGTTGGTGCTAAAAAAAATCCTTCTCCATCAATAATTATATCACTAGTGTTATCTAAATACCCTTTTTCTAATATATATTTCTCATTCTCCCTACGGTCTAACCACTCAGGCCTTTGATAGAATAAATGATTATTTTGTGATGGATATTTCTTTGATGACCATAAATAATACACATTTATCCAAGCATGAACTTTTATATCTTTATCTTTACATTTATTGATCAGATAATCAAGAGGGTCAAAGTTTGAATTAACTAAATTAGATTTAGGGGTAATCTTAGAATTATAAAAAGAGTCTCCTCGGCCTCTAACCTGTGCAAAAATATGATTGAATTCATTTTTTTCAGCAAAAGCTACCGCGTCGTCTATTAACGCTGGCTTTGCCATATGATCTCTAACAATCCACAAGGCCCTAACACTAGAGTTAGAGCTAGAATATATAATACTACTTAAAAAAAATATAGATATAAACTTTAAGGTCAACATAATAGTTATGATTACGCTGAACTTAAAATTTATTTTTTAGGAAGCATCAGTTTCTTTTTCTACGGAAGTAGAAACATCAACCATATCTACAAATTCAATAATAGATACGGGCGCTCTATCATTATCTCTATAACCTAGTTTAATTATTCTTGTATAACCACCATTTCTATCAACGTATACAGGGGCTACTTCATCGTATAAAGTTTTAACGATTGCTTTCTTAGGTAATTTTCTAATAATCATTCTCCTTGAGTGCAGATCGTTTTTCTTTGCCAACGTAATTAAGGGCTCAATAAACATTCTCAGCTCTTTAGCTTTAGCATCAGTAGTTTTTATTCTCTTATGTATTATCATTTGAGATGCCAGGTTCATGAGCAATGCTCTACGATTACCAACTTTTCTACCTAGTTTACGACCTTTTTTCTTGTGTCGCATTTGGATTACCCTTCTTCAGCCATTATTTTCTGTATATCCATACCGAAATGAAGTCCCATTGAACTAAGTTTATCAACTAATTCAGTTAAAGATTTTCTACCAAAGTTTTTATACTTCAACATCTGATTTTCTTCTTTACTTACTAATTCGTGTATATACTTAATACCAGCAGCTTGCAAACAATTAAAACTCCTTACAGAAAGTTCCATTTCATCAATTGCTTGATTTAATAAGTTTCTGAGAGCAAGTGTTTCATCAGATACACCCTTAGAGATTTCAAGTATTTCAGGATTTGCAATAGCCTCTACGAACTTTAAGTGTTCTCTTATATATGTTGCTGAATAACTAATAGCATCCTTTGGATTAATCGAACCATCAGTTTTTACGTTCACAGTCAATATTTCTATAGGTTCTTTTGCGCCAGGCACAGGTTTAACACTATAAGTAACATTAGTCACTGGATTAAAAATACTGTCAATAGAAAGAGTTCCAAGTGGTAGATTTGGTAGTTCATTCTCTTCTGAAGGTACATACCCCTTACCAATCCCAATTCTAAGCTCCAGCTCTAATTTTCCAGATGAATTAACTTCGGTGATATATTGATCTGGATTTAAAATTTCAAATTGATCACTAGCATTTTGAATATCTTTAGCAGTAACAACAGATTTTCCCTTAAAGGAAAGAGTTACTTTATCTGGGTTATTATCCATTAGTTTAAATCGAATCTTCTTAAGATTAATTATAATATCCGCAACATCATCTTTAACCCCTTTTACAGAAGAAAATTCATGCTCCACCCCTTCAATTTTAACATGAGTAACTGCAGCACCTGGTATACTAGTTAACAATACTCTTCTCATTGCGTTACCTAGTGTAATACCATATCCTCTATCCAAAGGGCGAATTGAAAAACTACCCTCTGTTTGAGTTAAAGTTTTTTCATTTGTTTTTACTTTTAGTTTAAATGACTTATCCATTTATAATCTTTCCTTATTTATTATAAAATTATTTAGAGTACAGCTCTACAACTAACTGCTCATTTATTGTTAGGTTCATTTGATCTCTCTCAGGTATACTATTAAAAACACCGAGCATCTTTGCCTTATCAAGATCAAGCCAAGGCAAATCAATATCACCTTTGACTGTTCTTATCGAGTCAAGAATAATATCCATTTTTTTACTCTTTTCTCGTACTGATATCGCATCCCCCGGTTTAACGATATATGAAGGAATATTAACCAGGTTGTTGTTTACCATAAAATGTCTATGACTTACTAATTGCCGCGCTGCTGGCCTAGTTGGAGCGAATCCCAATCTGTAAACGACATTATCCAACCTACTTTCAAGTAATTTCAACATATTAGTGCCGGTCTCACCTTTAAGTTTTTCTGCTTTTTTAAACGTAATTCTAAATTGTTTCTCTAAAAGGCCATACATAAACTTAATTTTCTGTTTTTCTCGCAACTGAGTTCCGTAGTTGGAAATCTTAGGCCTACGAGACTGAGCATGCTGTCCCGGACCATATGGTTTCCTATTTAGCAAACGATCATATTTTGGATTCCCAAAAATATTTTCGCCAAATTTTCGTACTAGCTTGCCTCTTGATTGTTTTGTTTTTGCCATAAAATATATTCCCGTAATCCTTTAAACACGCCTTCTTTTTGGTGGACGACAACCATTATGTGGCAACGGTGTAACATCCTTGATTGAAGTTATTTGTAAACCCGAAACAGCTAATGCCCTAATTGCAGACTCTCTTCCAGCACCGGGGCCTTTAACCTCTACTGATATACTAATGACACCCATAGAAAGAGCAACTTCTGCAACTTTTTGAGCGGTTAATGTTGCAGCATAAGCTGTACTCTTACGAGAACCTTTAAAACCTGACGAACCAGCTTTCTGCCATACTAGAACATTACCGAATTTATCAGAAATCGTAACATGAGTATTATTAAATGTAGACTTTATATGAGCAACCGCATTGGGGTCTACTACTTTTTTCTTTTTTCTTTGCTTCTTTTCAGCCAAAATTTTTCCTCTATAAATTTAGTTATATAACTTTCTTACCAAGTCCTATAGTACGTTTTTTACCTTTACGGGTACGGGCATTAGTTTTTGTACGTTGTCCATTAGCCGGTAATCCCCTTCTATGTCTGAGACCTTTATAGGCTCCAACATCTTTTAATCTTTTTATATTCATGGCATTGAAAGATCGTAGTTCACCTTCCACATTAATCCCTAATGAACTAATAGCCTCTCTAATCGAAACAATTTGTTTTTCTGTAAGGTCTTGTACTCTTTTTTCAATATCTATTTTTGCCATATTGCAAATCATTACTGCCGTGGATAGACCTATACCATGTATATAACAAAGGGAGTATGTAATTTTTTTATTCCTCGGAATATCTACGCCTACTATTCGAGCCATTTTTTATTATCCTTGCCTTTGTTTATGTTTCTTGTTCTCACATATAATCATCACAACACCTTTTCGGTTGACAACTTTACATTTCGTACACATTTTTTTTACTGATGCTCTAACCTTCATACACCTATTTCTTTCTATAAACAATTCTTGCCCTTGATAGATCATACGGGCTCATCTCTAGGGTCACAGTATCGCCAGGTAATATTTTAATAAAATGCATCCTCATTTTACCGCTTACATGGGCTAAAACTGTGTGGTTATTATCACCTATTTCAACATCTACCCTAAACATAGCATTTGGCAAGGTTTCTTTAATAATACCATCAATAGTTATTGGTTTTTCTTTAGCCATTTGTTCTAACCTCACTTAATATGTGAGGGCCATCCTCTTTTATCGCTATTGTATGTTCAAAGTGTGCAGATACTTGACCATCCTGAGTATGAATTGTCCACCCATCTTTTGATGTATATATTTCTTTAGATCCAATATTAATCATTGGCTCAATTGCAATGCACATACCAACATGAAGTTTATACCCTTCGTTAGGTTTTCCATAGTTTGGCACCTGTGGTTCTTCATGTAATTTTTCACCTATTCCATGGCCGACCAACTCCCTAACAACAGAATAACCATAAGATTCCGCATGAGTCTGCACGGCATAACCTATATCTCCAACATAATTCCCTGGTACGGCTTGTTCTATACCTTTGTATAATGATTCTTTAGTTATTTGCATTAGCTTATTTTTTTCTTCAGCAATCTTTCCAACAGCAAATGTCTTAGCATGATCTCCATAATACCCATTTAACTCAGCGCCACAATCTATACCTACAATTTGACCTTCTATTAAACAACCTTCATGGGGTATACCATGAACGACAGCATCATCGATTGAGATACATAATGTTGAGGGGAATCCCATATATCCTTTAAACGCCGGTCTTGCGCCACAAGAAACAATAAATTCTTCAGCTTTATTATCCAAATCAATTAATGATGTACCAGGAACGACATACTCTGACAACATTTCTATTGTATCAGCCACAATTTGGCAACTTTGTGATATCATATCTATCTCACTCTCTGATCTAGTATATACCATTACATTCTTCTCCTACCACGAATTTTTCCTTTTGTTAAAAAGCCATCATAGTGTCTCATCATAAGATGTGATTCAAGCTGCTGAAGTGTGTCTAAAGCTACGCCAACTATAATCAATAGACTCGTACCACCAAAAAATGAAGCCAAATCATATTCAACATCCATTGTTTGCATTAGGATGTAAGGAAATATTGCCACTATAGCCAAAGCAACAGACCCCGGAAGTGTAACTTTAGATAAAATATTATCTATATATTCTGCAGTTTTTTTACCGGGCCTTACACCAGGAATAAACCCACCTTGTTGCTTCATTTGCGATGATACTTGGATAGGATCAAAAGCAATTGCTGTATAAAAATAGGTGAAAAATACTATCATTAGACCAAAAAATATCCAGTAAACTGGATGCTCAAATGAAAACCAACGCATAATACTAGATGAAAAATCACTATCAGCAAAAAAGGTTGTTACAGTACTAGGAATAAACATTATTGATTGCGCAAAAATAATAGGCATAACCCCAGCAGTATTTACTTTCAAAGGAATATGCGTGTTTTGCCCACCATAAACTTTTCTACCAACCACTCTTTTGGCATATTGGACGGGTATTTTTCTTGTACCCTGTGTAAGGAGGACTACAAAGCATATAACTAAAAACATTATTCCCATTAAAACCAGTTCAGATATAAAAAGTTTTTCACCAGAGATTACAGCCCTTATTTCATTACCAATAACAAAGGGTAACCTGGAAATAATGCCAACCATAATGATTAAAGATATTCCATTACCGATACCTCTTTCCGTAACTCGCTCACCCATCCACATTAGGAAAATGGTACCAGTGACCATACTAATGACCGCTGTAAAAACAAATAAAAAGCCCGGGTTTACTACAACCTTTAGTTCTTTTTCAAGAAAAATTGTTACACCATAAGACTGCATTGTTGCAATTAAAACAGTTCCGTATCTGGTAATTTGAGTTATTTTTTTTCTACCAGCTTCACCTTCTTTTTGCAATCTTTGAAAATAGGGGAGAACAGACCCCATGAGTTGTATTATAATTGATGAGGATATGTATGGCATTATACCTAAAGAGAATAAAGAAGCTTTCTCAAAAGCGCCCCCTACAAACATATTAAATAAACCAAATAATGTATCTTGCAATCTCTCAAAAGCTCCGGCTAGAGCATTCGCATCAACTCCGGGTATCGGTATATGAGCGCCAACTCTTACAACGATAAGTATTGAAAGCGTATAGAAAATTTTTGCTCTTAAATCAGGGATACTGAAAATTGTTCTAATTTTTTCTATCATAGTAAGGTTATAGTCCCGCCAGCCTTTTCAATCTTATTTTTTGCTGTATTACTAAATGCAGATGCAGTTACATTAATTTTTTTATCAATTTTACCATCCCCTAATATTTTAACAGGCTTTAACGAAGATCTAACAAAGCCATTTTCATAAAGAACTACTGCGTCAATATTGGAATTTTTTTCAATTTTAATCAAATCAGAGATATTAACAATTTGAAATTTTTCTTTAAAGATATTAGTAAAACCCCTTCTTGGTAACCTGCGCGCTAAGGGCATTTGACCGCCTTCAAACCAAGGTCTTTTTTTATTTCCCGATCTTTGACCGGCACCTTTATGACCTCTTCCAGATGTTTTTCCTAATCCGGATCCATGCCCACGACCAATTCTTTTTTTATTTTTTATCGAACCCTTAGCTGGTTTTAAAGAATCTAGCTTCATAAGCTATATCTCCTCTACTCTAACTAAATAATCAATTATATTAATCATTCCTCTTATTTGCGGAGTATCGGTTTTCTCAACAAAATGATTGATCCTTCTTAGACCCAAAGCAGATAGTGTACGTTTTGCTTTTGGCTTATACCCTATAGCGCTTTTAATTTGAGTAATTTTCAACATAATACTATTCGAAGACCTCTCGTATTGTGATCTCCCTTTTATTAGCAATGGCAACAGCATCTTTAAGATTCAGAAGCCCATTAAGTGTCGCAAATACCAAATTCATTGAGTTCTTCGATCCATAACGTTTTGTGAGAATATTATGAATCCCTACTTGCTCCATCACCGCTCTAACTGGACCACCAGCTATTATCCCCGTACCGGGAGAAGCAGGTTTTAGCATCACTCGGCTCGCACCCTGCTTTCCTATAATCTTATGGGGTATGGTACCATTTATTATAGGTACTTTGTACATATTTCTTTTAGCAATTTCTTTACCTTTTTGTATACACATAATTACTTCGTTTGCTTTACCCAGCCCTATGCCAATATGACCTTTGCCATCCCCAATAGCAACTAATGCAGAAAATCTAAACCTCTTTCCCCTAGAGGTTACTTTTGCAGTTCGATTAATTTTAATAACGGACTCTTCAAGTAAATCTAATTCTGATGGATTAATTATTGACAATTTATTCTCCTTTAAATTTCTAGTCCCGCTTCACGCGCTGCATCAGCAAATGCTTTAACTCTACCATGAAAGGGATAACCGTTTCTATCAAAAACAACCTTTGTTATTTTTTTACTTAATGCTTCTTTTGCAAGATTTTTACCAATTATTACTGATAAATCTGTTTTATTCTTTGATTTACTTACCTGTTTCTTCAAATCTTTATCTTTAGATGAGCAAGCGGCTAAGGTACGACCTTCATGATCATTAATTATTTGAGATTCAAAATGTTTATTACTCCTATAAACAACTAGCCTAGGATATTCTGCGTGAAACCTAGATGTAGATTTACTTCTATTCCTTCTCCTACTTTTGCGTCTTAAATTATTATTAAATAGACCCATTACTATTCTCCAACAGTCTTTCCTTGTTTAATTTTTATTTGCTCACCTTTATACCTAATACCTTTACCTTTATATGGCTCAGGACTTCGAAAGGATCTGATTTTTGATGATATAGAGCCAACAAGTTGCTTATCAATACCTTCAATAGTTATAGAAGTACGATCGGTTGTGACTTTTATACCTTCTGGCAATTCAAAATAAATATCATGAGAATAGCCTATGATTAGCTGCAATCTGTTTCCTTGCATATTTGCCTGATAACCAATTCCAACTATCTCTAATTCTTTCTTGAATCCATCTTCTACACCAATAACCATATTGTTTACAAGCTGCCTAGTAGTTCCATGAAGCGACCTACTTAAGGAGCTATTATCAATACGTTCAAATAAAATACTATGATCTTTGATTACTGTTTTTATATTTGGATGCACCTCCCAAGACTGCTCACCCTTTTGACCAGAGACATTAATTTCATTATCTTTTAAATCGACCCTTACTCCATCTGGTATGATTATTGGGCTATTTCCAATCCTAGACATTATTAAAACACCTCACACAATAATTCGCCACCTACTTTTAGCTTAGTAGCAGTCTTGTTGCTAATTACGCCTTTAGAAGTAGATAATATAGAGATACCCAATCCATCAAGGACTCGTGGTATTTGTTCAGAACCAACATAAATACGCTGCCCTGGACGGCTACATCGTTCAATTTTTTCGATAACTGATTTTCCATTATAATCATATTTTAAAAATATTCGAATGGTTACAAAATCCCCATCAGAGATAAAGAAAAAATCTTTAATATACTTTTCTTCTTTAAGAATATACGCAATACGCTTTTTCATATTAGAAGAAGGCACATCAACCCACCTCTTGTTTGATTGTAACGCATTACGCATTCTAGTTAAAAAATCTGCTATAGGATCTGACATTGACATAAATTTTCCCTTACCAACTTGCTTTTGTTACACCTGGTATTTCACCATTTAACGCCATCTCCCTAAAAGATAACCTAGAAAGTTTAAATCGCCTTATTATTCCACGAGGTCTTCCAGTAATAAAACATCTATTCCTAATTCTAATTGCACTAGAAGACTTAGGCAAATTATCTAACCTACTAACTGCAGCATCTCTTTCTTCAACCGAGGTGTTTGGATTACTAATTATTAACTTTAACTCTGATCTTAATTGCGCATATTTCTGCACACTTTTTAATAATTTTTTTTCACGAACAATTTTTGATTTTTTTGCCATTACGCAGCCTCATCTATTTTTTCATTTACCGGCTTTTCTCTTAATGGAAAGCCCATTTCTTTGAGCAACCAATATGCCTCACCATCATTACTTGCTGAAGTAGCTATGGTAACATTTAATCCTCTTACAGAATCAATATTATCATAATTAATCTCTGCAAAAATTATTTGCTCTTTCACACCAAAATTATAGTTTCCTCTGCCATCAAATGATTTAAAAGAAAGCCCTCTAAAGTCTCTACTCCGCGGCAAGGCAATGCAAACTAATCTTTCAAAAAACTCATACATTTTTGTAGAGCGAAGTGTAACCTTGCAACCAACTGGATAACCTTTTCTAATCTTAAAATTTGAGATATCTGATTTAGCTTTAGTAATGATAGGTTTTTGTCCAGAGATAGCAGTCAGTTCATTAATAGCACTCTCTAGACTTTTTGAGTTTGTCTTGGCAGCTCCAATTCCCATATTTAGGGAAATGGACAATATCTTAGGAACTTCCATTGGGTTACCGTATCCAAATCGGCCGACCATATTCGGGATAACAACCTCCATATAAGTTTTTTTCATATTAGAAATAATAGATGAATTACTTTTTTCAGTGTTTTTATTCGGAGTTTTCTTACTCATTATTGGATTTCAGTCTCTTCATTTGTCTTTTTCAATATTCTAACTTTTGAACCGTTATCTAAAATTTTATGACCAATTCTAGACACTTTGCCACTTTGCAAAACCATAACATTAGAAATATGCACAGAGGCTTCTTTTTCAATAATACCCCCGTTAGGGCTTTCTTGAGATGGCTTTGTTGACTTCTTAATGAAGTTTACCCCTTCAATTATAGCCCGCTCCTTTTTAGGCGAAACAAATAGGACTTTACCTTCCATCCCTTTGTGAGCTCCACTTATTAGCTTAACTGTCATACCTTTTTTTATTAACATAATGCTTATAACACTTCCGGAGCTAATGATATAATGCGCATAAACCCTGACTCACGCAGTTCTCTTCCTACAGGACCAAAAATCCTAGTGCCCCTTGGTTCTCCTTGACTATCCAATAGTACGGCTGCATTTTCATCAAAACGAATAGAGCTTCCGTCTCTTCTTCCATATTCTTTTTTTGTTCTAACTACCACAGCGCGATGAACTTCCCCTTTACTAACCATTCCCCCAGGAATAGCTTTTTTTACTGTAATGACAATCTGATCTCCAACGCTTGCGTATTTCCTACCAGATCCACCCAAGACCTTAAAACAAAGCACTTCCTTAGCCCCGGTATTGTCTGCAACCTTCAATCTTGTTTCTTGCTGTATCAAACTCTATCCCACTATTTTAGATTCTTGTAAAATTTCAATTACCTGCCATCTCTTATTCTTACTAATAGGCTTTGTAGATACAATTCTCACAATGTCTCCATCTTTTGGTGAAACGGTCGAAACATTTGAAAGATATTTTTTATATTTTTTAATTCTTTTTTTGTAAACAGGATGTGATATAACTCTGGTTACTTGTACAGTAACAGTGCTATCCATTTTACTTGACACTACTTTACCAACCAAAGTTTGTCGTTTTATATTATTAGCCATCTCTAATTTTTACCTTCGATTTTTATATTCAACTCATATTCACGAATTATTGTTTTTATTCTGGCAATTTCCTTTTTGACTTTATTTATTTGAGATAAATCTTCAAGTTGTTGCATGCTTTTTTGAAAATTTAAATTTTGTAACGCCTCTTCATTTTCTTTAAGACTATTAGATAATTCAGTTTTTGAATTTTCATTTAAATTATTATCTGACATTACAATACTCGCCTTTCCACCAATTTAGTCTTGATTGGTAACTTGTGCCCGGCATTCCTGAATGCTTCTTCGGCCATAGATCTATCAACACCTTCTATTTCAAATAAAATTCTACCTGGCTTAACATTCGCGACCCAATATTCTACGCTACCTTTCCCCTTACCCATTCTAGTCTCCGCAGGTTTTGCTGTAATTGGTTTATCTGGAAATATTCTTATCCACATTTTACCGATTTTTCGAACTATCCTAGATATCACAATCCTTGATGCTTCTATTTGCCTAGCACTGATCCAACCGCCTTCCAGAGCCTTTAGTCCATAGGTCCCAAACGCTACATGACTACCCCTAGTAGCCATACCACGCCTATTACCTCTGTGATGTTTTCTATATTTTATTTTTTTAGGTTCAAGCATAATATTTTTAAAATTTAATTTTAACTACGGTTTACAGATCCAAACTTTTACACCTATAATACCGTAAGCAGTTTGCGCTTTACTAAGTGCATAATCAATATCTGCTCTAAGCGTATGCAATGGTACGCTTCCGGCTGAGTATTTTTCACTTCTAGCAATTTCTACACCACCTAGCCTACCTGCAACATTAATACGAATACCATTAGCCCCCATACGCATTGTTGCCTGCATTGCCTTATTAATAACCCTACGGTAGGATATCTTTTTCTTTAACTGCTGACAAATATTTGAGCCGACTAATGCAGCATTCAATTCAGGTCTTTTTATTTCAGAAATATTAATTTGCGCATCTTTTTTATTGGTTAACTGTCTCAATTCTTTTTTTAATTTATTCACTTCTTCGCCACCACGACCGATTACTATACCAGGTCGTGCGGTGTGGATTGTTATAGATACTTTCTTTGAAGTTCTGTTTATTTCTACTTTAGAAATCCCAGCATTAGGAAGCCTATAAGCAATATACTTTCTAATATTAACATCTTCTTCAAGAGAATCTGCAAAATTATTTTTATCAGCGAACCAAATGGAAGTCCAACCTTTGTTTACACTAAGTCTAAAACCTATTGGATTTGTTTTTTGTCCCAATTTTTGCCCTCTATATTAGTTATCAGTTGTTACAACTACGGTTAAATGACTACTTGGTCTACGCAACTTTGATGCACGACCCATTGAAGCCGCTCTAAATCTTTTCATTACCGGACCCTGGTTAACATAAGCTTCTTTTATTTCAAATGTATCGGGGTCTAGCTCATTATTCCCTTCTATTTGCATTAAATTGGCTACTGCAGACCTGAGAGTTTTTTCAACAACAACAGATGCTTTCTCTGGAGAAAAATGCAAATAATTTATTGCCTCACCAACTTTAAAATCCCTAACAGCATTTAAAATCTTTCTAACTTTTCTTGCAGATTGTCTATTGTACCTTGCGATTGCCCTAGCTTCCATGAATATTACTTCCTATCACCTGAATGCATTCTAAATATTCTAGTTGGAGAGAATTCTCCTAGTTTATGCCCTACCATATTTTCAGAGACAAATACAGGAATAAATTTATTGCCATTATGAACGGCAAAAGTATGACCAACAAAATCGGGTACAATCATCGACCTTCGCGACCATGTCTTAATAACCTTTTTCTTACCACTCTGATTTATTTTTTCAACCTTAATAAGTAGTTTTCTATCTACAAAAGGTCCCTTTTTTAATGATCTAGCCATATTTATTTACGTCTTTTTACTATCATTGAATTAGATTTTTTATTCTTTTTCCTGGTCTTATAACCCTTTGTTGGTTTACCCCATGGGGTAACCGGATGACGACCGCCAGAAGTTTTTCCTTCACCACCGCCATGAGGATGGTCAACAGGATTCATTACTACACCTCGAACAGTAGGTCTTCGACCCAACCATCTTGAACGCCCAGCTTTTCCGGAAACCACTTGCTCATGAGTTCTGTTGCCAATTTGACCTATTGTTGCCATGCATTTATCTGGAACCATACGAAACTCACCGGAAGGTAGTTTTAATGTAGTATATCCACCATCATGAGCCATAATCTGAGCATATGCCCCAGCTGACCTAACTAATTGCCCTCCACTACCAGGGGTCAATTCTACATTGTGAACAGATAACCCAGTTGGAATATTCAGTAAGCTTAAAGCATTCCCTGTTTTCAAAGGCACCTTTTCACCAGATATAATTTTATCACCAACTTTTATGTTTAGGGGGGACAGAATATATCTTTTATCTCCATCTTCGTAATGTATCAAAGAGATATATGCAGATCGATTTGGATCATATTCTATAGTGGCAACCTTACCATAAATTCCAAATTTATTCCTTTTATAATCTATAATTCTATATCTACGCTTGTGACCACCACCTCTATGTCGTACCGTTATTCTACCAGTATTATTTCTGCCACCTTTTTTTCTTAAAGCAACTGTTAATTTTTTTTCAGGTCTATCAGTTGTAAGGTCCGCAAAATCTGGTCTTGAGGCAAAACGACTTCCTGGAGTTACTGGCTTTAGATTGCGTACGCCCATCTTAGTTTTCCACTTCACCTCTGACAAGATCAATAGTATAGCCATCCTCTAAAGTAATAATAGTCTTTTTGTAACCAGAACGGCGTCCCTGCGTTCTAATGGTTCTCCCATTACTTTTTGTAGTCATTTGTTTTAATTTTCCATCGATATTCATAGTTGCAACCTTTGAAACAACAACATCAAATTTATTTTCAATAGCCTCTTTTATTTGAACCTTATTGGCACTCTTTTCAACAATAAAAGCATATTTATTCTCACGCTCTTGCATAATCGCCATCTTCTCAGTTAAAACAGGTTTGATTAGTAATTTTTGATACATCTTACGCCAAAACCTCAACCAAGTCACTCAATCCCTTTTTATCTGTAACCAATACTTCCGCATCTAATAAGTCATAAACGCTAATGTTTCTGACATTTTCAACATATACTTTTCTAATATTTCTAGATGCAAGAACAAGATTTTCGTCAATTGAGGACAATAAGATTGTTACTTTTTTATCTTCTGCCTTTAGAAGCTTTAAAAGCTTAATAAAATCTGAAGTCTTATTTGTTTCAATTTTTATTTTTTCTAGAACAATGAATTCTCCTTTTGAGATTCTATCAGATAAAACAGACTTTCGAGCAAGTTTACTCATTTTTTTTGGCAACTTATGCTTATAGCTATGAGGCTCAGGCCCAAAAACAACACCCCCACCTTTCCAGAGAGGAGACCTAATGGTACCAGCTCTTGCGACGCCACGCCCTTTTTGCTTCCAAGGCTTTTTACCTCCACCTCTTACTGCCGATCTGTTTTTTGAAGCGTGGGTTCCCTGACGAAGATTCGTCATCTCTGCTAAAACTGCTTGCCTAATAACAGATTTATTTAGCTCTACTTTGAAAATTTTATCATCAGCAGTCATCTTATCTATAACCTCACCTTTTAAGTTATGTATATCAATCTTCATAAATACTATCTCGTAATTACAACAATTCCATTAGGCGCACCCGGAATACTGCCTTTTAGCAATATCTGATTATTGTTCTCATCAATTTTTATTACTTCAAGTGATTTTACACTTACTTTTTTATTACCATAGCGACCAGGCATTTTTTTACCAGGAAAAACACGAGAAGGATAGGATGCGGCACCAATTGAACCTACATGGCGATGAGTATCGCCCTGACCATGTGTCTTTCTCTGTTGGCTATGTGAATATTTTTTAATAGTCCCAGAAAATCCATGACCTTTAGATTTTCCACTAACAGTAACATAGTCACCTTCTTTAAACAAGCCAACATTAAATACTTGCCCAGGTTTATATTCAAAATTTGGTACTTTTTTAAATTCTGCTAATACCCTTGTTGGCGTTACGGATGCTTTATCAAAATGACCTCTTAAAGGCTTATTAAGGTGCTTAAGTTTAGCTTCTTTAAACCCAACTTGAACTGAGTCATATCCATCATTTTCAATAGATTTAACTTGCGTAACCTGACAAGGACCTGCCTCAAGGACTGTAACTGGGACTACGTGACCGTTAGAATCAAAAACCCTAGTCATTCCAATTTTTCTTCCAATTAATCCCCTCATTGCTAACTAAACCTTTATCTCAATATCAACCCCGGCAGGAAGGTCTAACTTCATAAGGGATTCTACAGTTTTGGGTGTTGAGTTAATAATATCTATCATTCTTTTGTGTATTTTTGTCTGAAACTGCTCCCGAGACTTTTTATCAACATGAGGAGATCGCAAAACCGTATAAATAGATCGTTTTGTGGGCAATGGAATTGGTCCAGAAATAATAGCGCCCGTTGATTTTGCTGTCTTGACAATCTTATCTGTTGATTTATCAAGAAGTATGTGATCATACGCTCTTAAACTAATTCTTATAGACTGATTAGCCATAATTATTACTACTCAACAATCTCAGTTACTTTTCCTGCGCCAA
>TARA_B110001454_G_scaffold76014_1_pt1 | contig 23071 bp, 23 predicted proteins | sample TARA_B110001454 | Tara Oceans TARA_B110001454 (sample SAMEA4397004) | marine metagenome | biome: Polar Biome; feature: [MES] marine water layer (ENVO:01000295) within the mesopelagic zone...; material: water (ENVO:00002006), including particulate matter (ENVO:01000060) such as...... | reverse complement strand
ACTATCAAGCCATTTTCTAATCGAGTCGGCGGCCCCGGTCTCGTCCATACCTACTGTTCAACGCCGTCCTATATGAGAAGTCCTAATTTAGAATTTAGATTTTCAAGTAAAATATTCAACTGTTTGCCACTTTCGGTTTTCGATAGTTGTCCGATGGCTACTGCGACCTTATAATCTGACCAAAGGTCATAACCCACTAAAAATATTAACGAACACAAATAGAATACTAAAATTACTAATATTATAGCTAAGCCACCAATTAAAGAAAAGATGTTTTGACCCGAAAAACAAACTGTGAAAATTGATATTAGTGGCCAAAAGAAGATCGGGGAAAACATACCAGCCAACAAGAAATATGTTGTTCTTGCATCTTGGCCTTCGTCACTTTTCTCGGCCATATAACGAGCAAGATAAGATTGGAGGCCCGAGCCTAATAATGTAGGAAGAAAGAAAGTAAACATTATCAATAAACCAATTATACCTTTAAATCGTGCTTGGAAATCTAATGTTTTTAATTTCTGATTTTGTCCTATTGAACTAGGATCAAGGTCGTGGAAATAGAGTATTTCTGCTGCTTCTATAGCTTCAGGAATGATTTTTTGTAATTTTATGTTATCTCTTATTTTATTACGTACAGATCTTGTAGCAGTTACTTCTTCGCTGAGTTTTGTAAATGGCCTTTCATTATGATTTGCTTCCAAATTAGCAATTAATTTCAATGCCCTAAAAGTCTCCCAATTAGGAGACTCGGGAGTTAGGGGGGATAATGCAGTATACATTTTTTCTTTTAAGTCATGGACTGCTGATGATGGTGGCTCAATCCACTCTCCTGCAGCCAGTCTAACAGATTCTCTCTCATCAAATACTAAATTAATTTTTATCGGTTGGGCGTATTCTACATAGCAATTGGTTCTAAACCAGTAATGTGTTTTCCAATGAAGCCCTGTTGGTTGGACTACAGGGGGTGGGGTGCCCCTTTCTTTGGCTATTGCTGCCGCAACTAAAGTCGCACGAGCAGGACCCGTCCTAAGAGCGTGTAATCGAGAATCTTGATGAGATTTGCCTTCTGGCATGATTACTGCTCCGTGACCCCCTGCTAAACAATTAGCCACAGTTAACATACTTCTATCATTTATTTTTCTAGCGAATTCGGGGGTCGTCAATCCCGCTTCAATTTCTGCTTTTCTTAATACTGGCTGGGCTCCGTTTCTCCGCGACAACCATCCAATTACTGGCCCCGTTATTAAATCATGACGACCAAGTGAAATGATTCTCTTTTTTTGTGTTTTAATCATTACACTAGGGTCAACTAATCCATTGATATGAGTAGCTATCGAAATTCGTCCGCCGGGATTTTGAGGAATTTTATCGAATTCAAATTTACGAAATATTATTGATGTCCCTACAGTAAGCATAAATCTTAAAATATATCTAAAAAATAAATTGCCTGGATGTGTTCCATCATGGCTGTAAGGTGCATTTTCTAATTTCTTGTGATCGAGGTTGTGGGCGGCTGCAGATAATTCAGGAAGAACCTCAGGTGCTCCGCTCGACTCAATCACACATCTTCGAATTGGCCTCAGGTTGAGAATACACCGGTTGCTCAAAATGAGTTCTAATGCTCACCTTAGTATCAGAAAATAAATTAGTTGACGGCAGAAAATATGGATGCGGCAATATTTTTTGCATCGAAATGATCTATGGATTTTGGAATCCAAACAAATGAATGTTCTGAATCAGAATATCGAGGAATAATATGAAAGTGAAGATGGTTGACTGTTTGCCCCGCATCTTCGCCATTATTTTGAATTAAATTATAGTTTGTTGCTCCTGTAACTTCCATAATTGCACGGCAAATTTTAGGGAGGCATCTGCCCAAAGAAGCAGCGGCTTCTTCTGATAAAACATCCATTGTAGGAGCGGGTTCTTTGGGTATAACCAAGGTGTGGCCCCGACTCAAAGGATTGATGTCTAAAAATGCATAAACAAAGTTGTCTTCATACACTTTATGAGATGGTATTACCCCACTTAGTATCAAAGAAAAGATACTAGTGTCGGCGCCTGTCATCGTATACTCAACTCGTTTTTGCTAGAGACTCCACGATACTAAACATTGCATCCGTTTGTATTGCACGGAGGAGTTCTGTATTCATCACTTTGGAATCATCAGTTAAACTAATTTGTATATCTTTTAATTCATTGATACTCGATAATGAAGAATTGCTGCCACCATTAATCTTTTTTGCCAAAGACGATAATTTCTTTGAAACTTCGCCGACTGAAGTTCCGGTTGGAGAATAGTATGCCTCTATTTTTTTGGAAACTTTAGTTAACTCTATACTAATCTTATTACTGCCTCCAAATTGAGTTGTTTTAACCCATTCACCGGCATGATTGCCTGCCGCTTCTCCAGTAACTAAATCTTCTAATTGTAAATTACCAGGCAAATATCCATCGCCATGCATACCTGTGTTTGCTGATCTTCCTGCTGCATAAAGTCCAGTAAACCACATGCTTTCTGACTTGAAAGTAGCTCTTCCATTGTGATCAATTGGGACGCCCCCTAGTGTAAAAGCTACTGTTTCCATAAGAGGGATTACGTCCAATGCCGTATCTAATCCTGTTCTTTCTTCAATTCTTCTAATGGTTTGGGCATACCAAACTTTTGCGTCCAAATTTAAACTTCTTATGTCCAACACACATCCTTCGTTGTCAGTGTTTTCTCCAAGTATTGCCTCTTCGCCAGACTCTTTTCTATACCTTCCACCAACACTCAAAATATCGATTGGAAGGTGCAGATTTGTGTCCCTAACTGTTAATTGGTGCCTTGGAATATTGGTCATACCTTGGAGCATTACACCTGCAGAAGCAGCTAACGCCACACCCGTACCTGGACCCTCGGAAAAATTATTCCAAAGCCCTTGATGGCCTTCTGTTGCTAAAATTATTGCCTTGGCTTGGATTCCAAAAATATCCCCTGATTGTAAGTTCAGTACTGTGATTCCACGAATTTGTTTGTTGTCCATAACCAAAGACAGGGTCTGCAAATCTGTCCTTCTAACAATGCCTCTCTTCATCACTTGTTCTTCGAGGATCCTTGTTATTTCCCGAGATGTTGAATCTCCACAGCCTACCAATCGAGATCTGCTGTGGCCATATCCTGAGGAGGCAAATGGCAAACCCCCATCGCGCCTTTGGATAACTAAGCCCCAATTTTCTAATTCCGCTAATACATTGATTGCTTCGCCACACACTCTTGCCACTACTGACTTATCGGAAGATTCGCCTCCAGCCAAAATTGTATCATTTCGGTGGGTTGTTGAATCAACTTCATCAAAAGAGACTGCGAGGCCGCTAATTGGTGCCGCACCTGTTCCAGAGCCGACACTTCCACTATCTATCACAATTGGTTTTGTTCCAGCATCGGAAGATGCTATAGCCGCTCGAAGGGCTGCTGGGCCACTACCGATAATTACAACATCCCAAGATTCCATGTTCTCTCGGGCTCTTCGAGAGGATTCCTTCTCAAGAAGATGACGCTTACAGCTGTATCAAAAATCAATTATTCGGATACCGAAAGCGCTAGCCTCCTAACTTCTTCTGCTGCATCGGCCATCCTAACTCCGGCGCTTTCAGGGTGCAAACTAGATGTCAATGTAGTTTGGACGATTGTGGATGATAGTGTGTTGCCATCATCACCATTTATTGTAACTTGAACGGGGTGGGGGCCTGAAACGGTACTTGGCCATGCCAACCCTATCCAAAGAACCAAGGCTGCGTCTAACAGACCATCTAAAGATACAATTTCTTTGGTTCTAGTTCTTTTACAGGGTACCCTTAACGTTTGGACTTCGGGTTCACCATGAGCCGTTACTATTTCGATTTCAATTGTCATATCTGAATCTCCACCATTATGAACCATAACGAAGAGGTCTGATTGCCCGTCGGAAGAACGGGGTGGTAAATCTAAATCCATCCTCCAATTATTTTCACTTAAACTCAACTCGCCGTTTTTTGATGCATCATGTAACCTATCAATTAGGCGAAATAATCCAGGCTGCCAAGCGCGTGTATGCGCTAAAAGACTTTGAATTGAAGTGATGTTGATTTGGGAAGAAGGATTAGTTAGTTCGTCTATTGCTGCTATTTTGTATACTCCTCTAATTGAGCTCATCATCTCATCTGCTGTTATCAAATCTCTAGCGTTCAGATGCAATGCTGCCAACATATGCTCTAAAGCTGCACCCGGTGTATATTCAGATCTCACCTTTGTTGAAAGAGATTTGACCCAAGTATTCCAACTACTGGCTGTTTCGGGATCTAAATGAGCTACCAATACGTCAGTCAGAACTCTATTCAAAATACTTTCATGTAAAGTAGGTGCATGTAAAGAAAGAAGAGGGAATGTCTTCGAACGCATAGGAATTGATCCTTCTAAGTAAAATGTATTTAACCAAGATATAAATCCAAGTATTACTGAAAAACTGACCAGCATTTTACCTAATACAAAACCTGTCTCAATTTCCCATACTGCAAACAATGCAAGTGCCGATAGGATTGACGAAAATAGCCGCACTCGTTCTCTCAAAACTCTTTCATGAAGGGTGTTAAGAATCCTTTCAACTCCGGGATATGCTTCCTTAGATTGAATGCCATCAACTCTCAACTGAAGGCGGTGTCTAGCGGACATTTTGGCGAATATAGATGAAAGATGAGGGGGCAAAAGAAGAAATGAAAGAATGCTAAAAATTACAATTGCTGCCTCAATAGATGAATATTCCCAATCGGTCAGTATTACACCTGCCGATGTAGGTGCTGCTATAGAAAACCAAAATCGTACAGATGGCATGTATTTAATAGTTGAAATCCATGTCCAAAATCTACGTTGTGAATCGATTCTTGCAATTCTTTTTGAGAATGCTCCGGACGTATTAGAAAGACCTGTGGGGCCTTCCGCATAGGGGGTTGGTAACGCCGCTTGAGCATCCTTCACGACACTACGGGGCGTTCAATATCCTTGATGGCATCGGAGGATTCTGCTAAAAAAAACTATTTTTGAGTACCCTTGCATTTCTTGAAGCATATGCTCTCGCACGTACGGGCGATTAGTGTAGTCTGGATATCACCTTGGCCTCCTAAGCCGAGAACCCGGGTTCAAATCCTGGATCGCCCGCCATTAAGAAAATGCTAATCCGTGACTTCTTCCGGCTTTGGCGACTCTATGAAGAAAATGTTCTATTGGAATTCTAGCATGCATTGAATTTCTTAGATTTGTATCACAATCTGCTAATGCATCCAATATCTCACATCGAAGATCTTCAGTAATAGAAAGTCTGCGTCCGATTACCACCTCATGTATTTGAGAAATTACATCATCTGAATCTAATCCGTGATCGTTCATTAGTCTGTCAACTTCTGCTATTGCTCCAGTAAGGATTTTTCTATTTTTACCATTCTGTTTTTCCCACTTCCATTCTACGACTTTTCCTCTTAATGCTAATTCCAATAAATGACGCCCCGCTTGTAGTGTTGTTGCTTGGACTAATTTGTGTACTGCGGAACGATCAGACGTTAGTCCTCTAGAACGAAGCATTTCTAATGTAAAAATTGATTTACGAAGATTGCCACTACAAACATATGCTATATCTCCTATAACTCCCTCGTCTTGAATTATATTTTGCTTTACGCAAATTGATTCAAGTGTTGATATTAGTTGCCCTTTGGATGTAGAGGGAATCCTAATCATTTGAGTCCTTGATCTTAAAGCATCGATTATTCGGCTGGGGGCTCTTGCGACTAAAATAAATCGTGAAGCATTGCCTACTGTTTCCATCATCCTGCGCAAGTATGCTTGTCGAATATGACCTAAATGATCCGCATCTTCTAAAATAATTAGTCGGCTTATTGGTAGTTGCCCATCTTTCAATTCGATTTCGCGCCCAGCAGGCGCAATGTCTGAAGAGGGCGTAGAAGTTATGTTTCGATCGAAGGCATCTAATGACATACGTCCCGCTAATGTATCCGAGGAATTGGTTCCTCCTGGTCTCAAAAAATTCTCAAATTTGGCCATTGCACCACTTGACCTAGCTAAATCACGACACTGAAGGATATGAGTTGTAGATTTCCAACCCGGACCCAACATTTGTCTGGCAACTAATTTCCAAGAGGCTGTTTTTCCAACACCCGCCGGGCCTGTTATTAAGAAATTTGGAGGGGTTTGAGATATACTAGCGGACGTCAATGCTTGACGCAAGCTTTCAGGTATTGCTAGAGACTCAAATGTTTGAGGGGGATGTTCACTAAGCCAACTCGCCACGAGTTAGCGTCGAATAGGAGGGTCTTGAACTGAGCGTTTCTTATTCTGCCTTCAATTCCTTGAAACGGCCGCCCCTACGAGGCTTAACGAATATACGATATCCACATGATCGACAAGATTTGCCGGTAGATCCTGCTTCTGACCAAACTAAGTGACCACAACGAAGGCATTTATATCGAATTTCCAAAGGATCCATGGTGGATTCACAAGTATTGCATTTTGGTAAGTCTGATTCGTTGAAAGGCCTTCTGTCAGTACGGTTACACTGACGGCATTTGTGAAGAATTAATTTATCTGCGCTCTTAGCCATTAAACCGGCCGACCATCGCTCCCTTCTTCAATCTGTGGTTGAATTATTGAGCCCTCCGGGCTCTAAAACAGACGTCTACAAAGTTCTCAAAAATCTTGGCACCATACTCGGAGTCATTCACTTCTGGGTGAAATTGGAGGCCAAATCTATCCTTTTGTTTATTCTCCATGGCTTGGATAGCACAATTTTTACTTACTGCAGTAATTTTGAAACCTTCGGGGGCCACAACCACTTCGTCGTTATGGCTTTCCCACACTTCTTGGATATCGGGGGTATTTGCAAATAATTCACCGCCTCCATCAATTAGTTCGATTGTAGCTGCACCAAATTCAGGATGAGGGGCTTCTTGGGATTCTCCCCCATAAAATCCTGCCATAAATTGATGGCCGGCGCATATCCCTAATATTGGCACCTCTAGTGAAAGATAGTCTGCACAATTACCTAACTTCCCAGTTAATCCAACTCTGGCTGCCCCGCCCGAAAGTATCAGTCCGTCCACCTTTCTCATCTCTAAAAGAGGGGTTTTGTTGGAAATAATTTGGGTTTCAACGCCCAAGTATCTTAACATTCTCCATTCTCTATGGGTCCATTGGCCACCATTATCGATAACATCGATTACTAACTTCTCGTCGGACATAATGTATTCGAGTGGAAAGAGGGCCATGAATTATCCGCTAAAATAACGTCTGAATTGAAACCCCCTTTTGAGTACGATTGAAATACACGGCCTTTGTCGTGATGCTACTGCCCCGATGGTGTAGTGGCCTATCATGCAGCCCTGTCGAGGCTGCGACCCGGGTTCAAATCCCGGTCGGGGCGCCACTTAAACAACCAAATCAAAGCGTTTGAAAAGAAATGTAATAGTTTTATTTCGTTTTTTCCAATCAGGACTGTGATTGTTCAACGACTCATTATTCTACGTGACCAATAAGACCCATAACATTAGTCCGATTTTGTCCACTCGAACCCTGTCCATCTAAAGCCGTATTCCTCAGGCCCAGGATAACTCTCTTCAGTCGTTTCTTTGGTTGCAGTTTCCCCCTCTTTGAAAGGGGAGATTTTGTCGGCTTTCCTCCTTTGCTGATCTAATAACCTCAATTCTATTAGTCTACACAAATTATATCTCCACTTTGTTTTATTTTTCAAAAGAATGTGGTTGTCTAAAGACTTCTTCTTTTCTTCTTCAGATAATTTCCCTTTACATTTTTTACTCAAATTAACAATTAAGTCTCCATATGCCCTCTCTAATACTGGCATATGTAATGTTACTGCTACGGTTTCCCTTTTTTTACTGTTGAAAAGCATTTCATCGATGATTTTCCTTTCTTGAATATTTGAAGAATATGTATGAAGAAGATGGTCTAAGTATTCTGGATTTTCGTGGAAAAGACAAAATATCTGTCTTCTCAAAAAATGTGCTTTTCCTTGAGCCGGTAGTCCTTCAGCAAAGGCTCGTTTTTTACCTCTAATTCCTCTTTTTTTAGCACCTGTTCTACTGGCGAATATTTGTAAAACCTTTGGACTGATTCTTAGCGTGGATCTAGCCTTAGAGGCTCCGAATTTAGCAGTAAGGTACTTTTTATTTTCCCATTTTGTTGTGTGCACTAGTTTTGTTTGCATCGATTTTATTTTTTGAATAGGCTTTCTTTTATCTGTAATAATAAAACCAGTAGGAAGCGGGTAGTGGGGACCTGATGGGAGTGTCCACCCTATTTCTCCTGATTTGCAATCACAAATTCTCTCCTGTTTTTTACCAGAATCTTTTTCGTTGTGCGTACACCTACGTAAATCATCCAAAGAAGGTCCGGTAGATGTCATTAAATAAAGTGATGCACTAAGTCGTTTTTAACCTTTCAGTACAACGTTTTTTTGGAATGATATTGTACTATTGTGGGAGAAAAACCACAGGAGACAGAAAAATGAGTAAAGATACGAAACGAACGGATGATGAAACAGTAACTGATATGGTAGTGTGCGATAGACTGCCGAAACTAGAGAAAGTTTGGGATGAACATGCAAAGTCGCATAAGATGCTTTCTTGGGCCCACCAGTTTATGCTAGACCATAAGTATGGGCAAGTGAAGTTCTTGAACAACGTAGGGGTGAACTTGCAAAAGGTCAACGATAGTACAGTAAGGTGCATAGCTGTAGTTGATCACCCGGACTGCTTCGTTGGCCTATCTTGTCTTAAGTTGACTTTCGAAACTGCACAAATTGAAATTGAAATAAACCCCTACACACTAGTTATACCATACACGCCTAAAGACGAGGAGGGTAGTTGTGAGGTGGTTGAGGTCGCACCTGGATTAGAGGTGGCTTAAATGTGGATTTTTACCAAACAAGGATTTCTAAGCATTGTACAACATAATACTATGCCAGGACATTTTCAAGTCAAGGCTCGAATCATTGACCCATTAGAGATTCTATGGCCAGAACACAATATTGAGATTATTGATTGGGCGGACTATAGATTCCGTATTACTCTCGAAAAAGAGCAAGTTACTTCGGTTTTAAATCAAGAAATTCAAGAGGTCGGATATACGAGTTTTAAAGACGAATGTCGAGATAATCATGACTATCATGATGCTTTGGTAAGGGTCTGGTCTACAATGTATAATTATCAATTACAAATGGAAATAAAATGAAGAAAAAAGCATTATTATATTGCTTCGGTTTCATTGAAGAAAGTGATGCACTAAGATGTTTTTAACCTTTCAGTACAACGTTTTTTTGGAATGATATTGTACTATTGTGGGAGAAAAACCACAGGAGACAGAAAAAATGATAATGGAAAAAATGGAAAGAGATGAAGAAACAAAAAACGAGACTGCAACAATAGCTGATAAGCTACCCGAGCTGAATGGGGCCAGTATGGATAAGGCTCATTCTCATAGGGGAAAGCAGTGGTGTCACGGGTTCATGGGAAGAAACGGAGACGGGAAAACAGAGTGGGATAGTAGTGCGGGCGTTATGCTACAGAGGGTTAGTGTAAACAAGGTCAGATGCATCTCTGTCTACGACGATGAGTACTGTCTAACTAGTCTCCAAGAGATGCGTGTGTCCTTTGAGGCGTGTGGTATCACCCTGCAGATAGACCCATACGCAGTCATGATGGAGTTCGTCAAAGAAAGAGACTATGGAACTCGAACTGATCAAGGCTCAGGTCTGGAGGTGGCCTGAATGTGCCCCTATTCTATACCAGAAGCAGTTGCCCTATGGGGTAAAGCCTGTAACTTTCACAGGGGCACAGATCCTAAACATGTATGCAATAATCCTCCTGCTTGTCAGCGAACATTAGACAAAGCGTTCTCTATCGAGTTGAGTTCAAAGGGGTGGGAATAATGAATGAAGAAGAAAAGAAAATGGAGGAAAAAAGAAATCTTTTTGAGGCACTTATCAATTCGTGGGATGGGTCTGAGATGTGGTATCAAGAAAGAAGAATACAGTTTCCCGGTATAGTTAAAATAACTACTGATAAATGGGGGGTATCTGTAACTATAAAATCAGAACATTATAGAGATATTTCTCTATCAGGTAGATGGGATATTCTTTTTGTTGGAAATCAGAGTTTAGGAGCTATGTATTGTGGTTGGACAATAAACAAAGACATAATTCATCCTGAACTTGGAATTAGCATTGGTTAATTTTCTTTGGAAATCCATGCTTCGAATGAGCATAGACGTAAAGCACTACTATAATCTCTTTTAATTTTTAATTGCGGCTTGGGTCTACCCGATGCAATGGGCGGAAGAATCAGTTGAATTTTTTCATTAACTAAAGGAATCTCTGATTCAGCAACTATGACCCTACCTCGTATCAAGGAGGTATTTTTTCGATTAAGTAAAGGGATTAATGTGGGTAGAAACTCTATTGTTCGGTGAGGAAGATTAACCAAAACTAAATCCCATTTGCCTGAATATTGAGGGTTTTTGGAAAGTTTTGTGGCATCGGCTAATCCAACTATCCTATCATCATAATATTGTTGTAACTTTTCGGATTTAGTTGGATAATCTCTTTTATCCCATCTCTTAAGATTTTCAAATAATAATTCAACTGCTGCAGAGTTCAAATCAGAAGCAAGTATACTTCCAGCCAAGTTTTCTTCTGCAAGTAATGTGGACAAAGCAGGTCCAACACCGCAAAAGGGATCGCAAATTGCTAATGGACGACGTAATTCCGCACGTAATTCTTTGGCTAAACTGAGTGATTCGAGGCGCTCTGTTTGAAGTTTTGTAGAATAATAAGCAACGGTTGGATCACAAGAGATAAATCTCCCAGATTCCTTTATCAAAACTTTTGTGTTGAGAATACTCAATGGTATATTCTCAGTATAAATTACAGATTCTTTTCTCGCACCAATCGGCTCTAATTCTCTAATTCGGTATTCACCCATCACTCCTCCATCAGACAAAACTAGTCTTATCGATGGATGAGATAATAGCTTAGCTTCTGCAATTTCTGAAGTATATGATTTTATTTCGTCCTCTATTCTAACTATCATCATATCGCCAAAAAATTCATGTGAAGATGGCCATGATTCTTGATATTTGGAAACTATTTCTTTACCAACTAGTTTTGTTAAATGGTTCCACCAATCAGTATCTATTCTTTCATCGGGTTTCCCATCACAGACTATTATATCAAAATTAGAAAATGGGGCCGAGAGATTACTATCTGCTGATACTGCTAGAGGAATTAGTCTATGTAAGCCATCATCAGATGAGAAGATCCTGTGCCCTTCTGCTAACCAATTATGCTCTATAATCTGGACGAGAATTGTCTCGACTTGTCTATTTGGTACCAATAAGTGCCGCATCATGTTCATCATGTGCAGACGGTTAGGACGCTTCACCATGACGGAGACAGGTTTGCCAGCGGGCTTGTGGCTTATCGGCCTGGGACCTGGAAATTTAGAATATATGAGTAAGTATGCCAATGATACTGCAAACGCCTGTTCTAAGCGATATTTGGAAGGTTATACTGCAATTTTACCCCCTGAACAGGAAGAAAAACTGGAATCTTTAATTGGAGAATGGGAAAGGATAATGAGGCCAGATGTTGAAAATCCAGATGAATTGTTGAAATTAGCTAAAGAAATTCCAGTAGCCCTTCTCATCGTGGGAGATCCTATGCAAGCCACTACTCACGTTGATTTAGAAGCAAGATGTAATGAAATAGGCATTAACTTCAATATTGTTCCGGGAATTACTGCAACTGCGCTTGCTGTATCTTTATCTGGACTACAATCGTATAGATTTGGAAGACAGGTGACTATTCCTTTTTCTTATGGTGATTATTTGCCATGTTCTCCCTTAGAAATGATTTGTAATAACTATGAAAATAATTTACATACTCTTGTACTATTAGATCTTGATCCAACCGGTATGGGCTTAGATATACCAAGTCCTATGGCTCCTGATAAGGCGATATCTCTTCTTGAAAAAATGGCGGAAAAAATATTACAAGATACTGTGTCTTTTGAAATTTTAAAAACTCCTGTAGCAGAATGGAATGGGATTTTGTTAACAGATATTTCAATGGATGATCAAAAAGTATCTGCTGGAAATTTATCTCAACTTTCTCAATTAAAAGACGGGAGGATTCATTGTATGATTATACCTTCTCAGATGAATCCTAATGAACTAGAGGCTTTTGAAAGAAGAAAAATTGTTTGACTTGTAAATCGACGGACTCAAGGGGGAGGCTCGTTTCGGTGGTTTGTATAATATGGCTGCCGGACCTGCAGAAGTAAATTTTCCTGGTGATAAAAATCGCAGGAGAAAAGTTAGAGTTAGGGGAATTAAGCAAGCATCCAAACAAATACAAGAAAGATTGGAAAAAGACTTGGATTCATTACTAGATGATCCAACAATTTTTCTCCCAAAAATAAATGTTGATTTGGGTAGACCTCGAAGAGACATGATGGCGGCGAGCTTGAAAGAAATCGATTATGTTGCAGCAAAACGTCACGATAGAAAATGGTTGGCCAGAAGAATGGTCAAAAGAAGAGGTTGTGTTGTTTCTCGTGCGCTAGCTGGGAGTTTGTTAGCAGCATTAGAAGATGATCATTCGACTGTTTCTGTGTTCAATAACCCTGTTTTTGGGTCTTCGAGCTTTATTAGGAGAGGAAATGGAAAGCAATCACACCAAGCAGGTATTCAGAACTTTAATCATAATAAACTCAGATTGTTGGTTTGGGATGAGCATGCAAAGTCAGGACACTGGTTTTTTTCTTGGAAGAATGGTTTTGAATATACTGGTTTGTCCCCTTTGACACCAGATGGTTGGGTTGAGTCGGCTCTTGATACATCCTCTATTAAATTTACAGGGAAAGAAATTCGATGGTCAAAGGGTTTGGATGAAGAAACAGTTGCAAATGATATTTGTACTGAGACTGGTTGGCTAAAAATTAAATTTCAAAATGGGGTTGTTGCAGGATTATCACAAAGTTCTCTGGCAAAACCGGAAGAGGCTTTTGTTCCCTCTATTGCATTGACAATGTTACCGCCTAAAATTTCTGAAATTATTGATGCTGAATGGATGTGGAGGCCAACCGGCTGGCCTGAAGAAAAACCACTTCCTCCTAAAGGATTAGAAAAATTAGATGAAATAATTTTAGCCTGGATGTCTATGACTTTAGAAGATTCTGTCTTAACAAGAGAATGTAAAATAAGTATTCTAAATTCAATAGAGGATGGTTTTGTGAGTGGAACTAATTGGTTTGATGAAGATTCAAAAGATGGTTTTTTAGAACATTTATCTGGTAGTGAAAATGAAAAAACCGCTATTTCGGTAATTTTGGAAAATTTGGATTCAGGAATACATGTTAGACAAGATGGTTTGACTTTCGATCTCGACGATAAAGTTGTACGGTTTGAAGAAAGTTCTTGCCACCCTATACTAGTTTCTTTATGGGAAGAACATGGTATAGTTGTTCTAAAAGAAATGTTTGAGTTAGAAGGTGAAAAGGCTGAAGAAATTTATAAAAAACAGTTACAAAGAAAACAGGGGTTTGGTGCTTTCTTGAGAGAGTTGGGCTCTAATCTTTCGACTGCTAAAAAACTCGATTTATTGCCATGGAAAAACAATCAACTTCCTCTCCCTCTTAATTTTGCTGATAAATTAATCAGAAAGGCGGGAGATGATGGTGTGGCTTCCACAGTTTCAATGGCCAGAAAAGGAAGGGGATTAGAGTCTGCAATGGGTTGGGCTTGGCTTGTTGTGCATGAAAGAACTGAATCTGATGCCTGGAGATTTGATTCTTCGTCTAAAGACAAAGGTAGTGATTGGGTTCCAGCCTTGAGAATTCTCTGGAGTTCTGCCGAAAAATTACTTATTCATAATCAAAAAGATGCTAAAGAAGAGTACGTTGCTGCGATGGAAAAATTAGCAGAAATATCAGGTGCTGGAAAATTATCTAAGCCTTGACAATTATCCAAACTGAAACTACAAGTAAAGATGTCCCCATAATTCTGTTTAATATTTTGGCTGACTGGGGAGTAGAAAATAGCTTTCTCAACTGGGTACCAAAAGCCGCCCAAGACATTACTGCTGGAAGGCCACATACAAGATTTAGAAGAACTAGCATCGCTTTTGCAACAAAGGTTGTACCGAATAATGTTCCGAACTGAGTCATAAGAACTAAGAAATGTATCCATGCTTTACCATTAACAAGTTGAATAATAGATCCTGTTTTAGGCCCCAATCGAGTACTTTCTTTTTCATCATCTGACATTGGGGAGGTCTGCCAAACCTTGTATCCTAGATAAGCTATGTAAATTGCTCCCACATATGTCAATGCATCAAAAAAAGATTGGTTTTTTTCAATAAAAACTATTGCTCCACCTACAAATAACCCTAACATTGACCAGCCGATTGCCATACCCATGATGAGAGGGAGAGTTTTGCGGAAACCATACTGCGAACCATGCGCTGCACAAAGAACGTTGTTAGGACCGGGGGTAAAGCACATTGGTATGATAAACACTAATGCAGCAATAAACAACTCAGTATCCATATCAATCACTTAAGCACGAGACTCTAGTAATTGAGATGATAATAATAATCCTTGTTCTATATCTTTCCAGATATCTTCTACATCTTCAATACCTACGCTCATTCGAACAAAACCAGGAATTACTCCTGCTTCCATCCTTACTTCTTCGGGTACGAACATATGGCTTGAATTAAATGGGCATTCAACAAGACTTTCTACGCCTCCTAAACTTGTTGCTTCTAATGTCATTTTCAAGGATTTTATGAATTTAAGAGCGGCTGTATCTCCGCCTTTAACTACAAAAGCAAGCATTCCACTTCCTTTCGGTATTATTCTTTGTGCTAACTCAAAATCATCATAATCAGGTAAGGAAATATGATTGACGCTATCAATCATTGGATGATTTGAAAGTCTCTTGGCTAATTCCGCTGCATTTGATGTATGAATGGGCATACGAGCATGTAGGGTCCTCATGCCTCTTTCTAACAAATAGCACATGTGGGGATCGGCTGCACCGCCGAAGTGTACCTTTTTTGGAAATAGTTTAGCAACTAAATCCTTCTTACCTGCTACAAAACCTGCGATTAGGTCGGAATGCCCGCCGAGATATTTGGTTCCTGAATGAATAACTAAATCAAATCCATGTTTTACAGGGTTGCAGCCCCATGGAGAGGCAAAGGTATTGTCCACTACAGAAATAAGACCGTGCCTCTTTGCTATTTCGGACATTGCATCTAAATCACAAACTTTCAAAACAGGATTAGATATAGTTTCTACATAAATCATCTTAGTGTTTTCTTGAATTGCGGCCTCATATGAAGAAGGATCCCTCATATCGGCCATCGTCACTTCTATTCCAAATCGTGGTAAATCTTCGGTCATAAGACCGTATGTTCCTCCGTATACATCTGCGCTAGCAATTACATGATCACCGCTGGATAATAATCCCAAGAGAGTAGTGGATATTGCTGCCATTCCACTAGCAAATGTTTCTCCGTCTTCGGCTCCTTCCATTGCTACTAGTTTTGCAGCAACTGCTTCTGAATTAATACTGGATAATCTAGCATAGAGCATTGTATGTTGGGCGCCCGCCGCCCAGCCTGCATATCTTTCTTCAGTCAAATGATAAGTAGACGAGAGAAAAACAGGTGTATTCACACCTCCACCTATTGGATTTGTTCCTGAATGTACTGCTTTGGTTGCAAACTTCTTGTCGGTTTCGTCACTTGCCATATATGTCGGAAGTGGTTCTGACAAATCAACTAAACGGCGAGTTTCAATTAATGTTGTCGAGAAAATGACGGTTTTGACCAAATTATTCGACTTTTAGTCGAAAATACTATGAAAGGTATATCATGACGCCGTATTATGCCCTTTTCGAACTTAGACGCTAAAGATTCTGGTATTTTGAAAATGTTAAACGGGGACTCACGGGCCACAACTCAAGCAATTGCTGACGCTTTGGGTATGCCAAGAGTTACTGTACATGATAGAATAAGAAGATTGCAAGAACGAGGTGTTATCGATAGATTTTCCGTTGAAATAAACCGTAAAGAATTAGGGTGGCCACTTCACGGGTTCATACTAGCTAATTGGGTAGGACAAAGAGATGAAATTGATAGGAGATTTGTTGCTGAAGAGATTTGTAAAATGCCATTTGTTGTTGGAGTCCATATTGTTACTGGGCAGTGGGATTTTATTGTCGAAGTTGTAGCAAAGGATATGGCTAATTTAGGAGATTCTATACTTGATCAGTTATCAAATATTAGTGGTGTTGGGCACACACAAACATTGGTTTCATTCTACAGTTTTTCAGGGGCCGCGAAATCGTTAGGTTGATGATTCCTGCTTTACATAGAACGAGGGCCCCGAGCCCCCTTTTGGAGAAACCATACGGTGAGTGAATAGGGTGTTAGTGGTGTGTTGGGGGAAAAATTAGCGGTTGCTCAATTTGGTTCTGAGTCAAGGCCCCATAAATATTTTGTTAATTGTAAAAATAATGCTACTATTGGCCCTATTAAAAATGCAAATATAATTGTCCCAATACCAAAAATTCCCCCTAATTGCCAGCCAATTACAAGGACAATAATTTCAATGATGGTTCTGACTCTACCTATTGGCACTTTTGTAATTCTTTGAATACCTGTCATCCAACCATCTCGTGGACCCGGCCCTAAGTTTGCCGTAAGATAAAAGCCACTTCCTATACCAACTAAAATAGTACCAATTAATACTTGAATTACTTGAAATAACGGGTCTTGTGGGTGAGGGAGTTTTGGTTCCATAATGTCTATTGCAGCAGCTATGAGGATGGCGTTTAGTATAGTTCCAATTCCTGGGCGTTCTTTGAGAGGGATCCATAAAAATAGAACTATGACGCTTATGAAGAATGTTGCTTCACCTATAGTCCAATCAATTGAGAGTGCTGGAGTTTGGGCAATTCCTTGGGCCAAAACTGTCCAAGGAGCAACCCCCAACCCTGCGGCGATAATTACTGCATCTCCGGTTCCGAATATCCATAATCCTATCACTAAAATAACAAGAGTTTTTGGTTTTGGTTTCGTCGACATTGGGTCGTCGGAACTCCACGTTGTTGTTGGAACTTTTTTTGCTAATTTAAACAAAATTTATTCCCCTTTTACCCAATCTGAATACTCTTTTGTGGAATCTGCTGGCCAACATAATATCTCAGGGTTGTCATAAGAATGTTCAGATTTTATTTTTGAGATTAGTTTATCTTTCGATGTTTTAGATGTTTTAATTTGAATTTGCCATTCGGGAATACTTTGTATATTTCCTTCCCAACGAAAAATTGATGTGATTTTTGTGGTGTTAACACACGCCGCCAATTTGGATTCGATTATCGATTGGGCCCAAAAACCAACTTCCGCTTCATTTAATTCGCCAGAAAGTGTTGTTTGGATGACATATACTGTGCCACCCATAAGGTTCGCTAAGCCGCTTTCCAATATAGCCTATAGCATATATTCAATGCCTCCGTATACTTCCGACATTACGGGGAGACGATGAACGAGTGGGAAAAACCAATTGATTCTGGGCAAATTCCAGAATCTGGGACCCATTTTGACGTGATTGTAGTCGGTGGTGGACCGGGGGGTTCGGCTGCAGCTGCGTATAATGCTTTGAATGGGTGTAAAGTTCTCCTAATAGAAAAAGAAGTATGGCCAAGAGACAAGGTTTGTGGGGATGCAGTTGGGGGAAAATCTCTCTCACATGTAAAAGAATTAGGAGTTCTTGATATGATTGAATCTACGCCCCATTATGTTGTAGATTCCATTGTTTTTGGAAGCGCCAACGGATCTGAGGTTCGTGTTATGCTTCCAAAAGAATCCTATGAAGAAATGGGGTTGCAAGCGGGTTATTCGTTACCACGAATTCAATTCGATTATATGATGTTCAAAAAAGGGCAGGACGTTGTGAGGGAAAATGGAGGGGCTGTAATTCAGGGTTTTTCTGTTAATGAAATATCTATTGAAAAAACTGCAAATGGACACAAAATTACTGGAATTACTGGCAATATAGGAGGGAGGCGGTCAGATAATGAAAGTATGACTTTTACTTCTGCACTTACTATAGGCGCCGGGGGGTATAACTGCCCTGTTTCTCGAATAATAACGGAGATTCATAATGAACCGCATAGGGATGATGATCATTTCTGTGGAGGTTATCGCGAATATTGGGACGGAGTAGGAGGGTTAGGCGGTGAAGAGGGTCCGATTGAAATACATTTTATTGATGAGGTCCTGCCTGGATATTTTTGGTTATTTCCAGTTCAAGGAAATAGAGTAAATGTTGGAATAGGTATGCTAATTTCAGAACATAGAAAATTGAAGGGCGATAAAAAGAAATCCCTCAAAAAAATACAAAAATGGGTAATTAACGAACATCCTAGATTCAAAGAAAGATTTGCAAATGCAACTATGATTCCGGGATCTGAGAAAGGATGGCAGCTACCCTTTGGATCCCCTAGGAAGAATTCTCCTTCGCCGTTTCAACCAAGAAGATCGGCGATGGCGGGGGCTATGTGTGTTGGAGATGCTGCTAGTTTGGTTGACCCATTTAGTGGAGAGGGGATTGGAAATGCTTTATTATCGGCAAAATTAACCTCTAATCATTTCGACAAGGATTTACATAAAAATGGGTTTACAGAAGATGCTGCTATAGGATATATGAATGATTTATGGGAGACCTTGGGTTCGGAATTGAAGAATTCAAAAACTTTACAGAAAGTAATGAAATGGAAGGTTTTGACTAATTGGTTTATTAAAAAGGCATCAAAGAAAGAAGAAATAGGTAAAATGATGTCTGAGATGATTGCCAGCAAAGAAACTCAAAATGTATTGTGGAGTCCGTGGTTTTTAATGAAAACATTCTTGTTACCTTGAGGTGTGAATTTTATGGGAAAAATGACTACTAATTTAGAAAATATCGAAGCCATATTTTTAGATTTAGATGGTACAATTTACATGGGAGAACATTTAATTGACGGCGCTATTGATTTTTTAAATCGTATTGAGAAAAGAGGGATTCGGAGATATTTCCTCTCTAATAATTCGAGTAAATCTGTAAATCAATATTTAACTAAATTGGAAAAAATGGGTATCCCTGCTGTTGAAGAAGAAGTTTTACTTTCTACTCATGATTTGTTATCATGGCTCTCATCAGAAAATATATCTGAAACGTATTTAGTTGGTACAGAAGGAATGAAAAAGATGTTAGAAAATGAAGGGATAAATACTGTCTCAGAAGATCCACAATTTGTAGTATTGGGTTATGATACTGAAATAACTTATGAAAAATTAGCAAAGGCTTCTATCTATTTACATAAAGGAATTCCGTTGGTTGTCAGTCATCCAGATATTGTTTGTCCGTCGCCTAATGGTGGTTTACCAGATACTGGGGCATACTTGGCATTATTCGAAGCCACTACTGGTGTGAAACCCACTCATATATGCGGGAAACCGAATCCTGGAATGATACTACATAAAATTGAAGAATTGGGAATTTCTCCTAATGTTTGCGCAATGGTTGGAGATCGTCTTTATACCGATATGGAAATGGCTGAAAGAGCAGGGGTTCATGGAATTCTAGTTCTTTCTGGAGAAGCCACTAGAGATGATGAAAAAAACGCTGCACAGAGCCCTAGTTTGATTGTGGAGTCTGTATCATTTCTTTGTAAATAAATAAAAGGAACAAATACATATTAGTTTCTAATTAGGGAAAAAATGACGACACTAACTCGAAGTGCTCCGACCTTGTCGGCGAGACATGGGAGTGGACTTTGTAGTAGTTACTGGAGCAAGCGGCTACATCGGAAGTCACGTTGTTGAAAACCTGTTATCTCAAGGAAAGAATGTGAGAGCGACGGTTAGAAATTGTGATGATTTGGAAAGAGTTGAACATCTTAAAAAATTCAAAAGAGGTGGAGATAATTCTTTGGAAATTGTGGAAATGGATTTATTGGATTCAAATAGTGTCGACTTAGCAATTGCTGGGGCTACAGAGGTCATACATACCGCCGCTGCAGTAATTGTAAAATCTAAAAATCCTCAATCTAAAATTGTTGACCCGAGCGTGATTGGGACTAGAAATGTAATTAATGCGATTGAAAAATCCGGAACGGTTCAAAGATTTGTTCACACTTCATCTACTGCCGCAATCAGGCCAGATACATGGGAAGATGGGGTTACCCTTACTAGCAAAAGTTTTGCGTCTGATGCAACAATAGAGGATAATCCATATGGTTTGGCTAAATATAGTGCTGAAATGATTGTAAGAAATTGGCATGGAAAATTACCCTTAACCCAAAGACCTAGGATGGTGACAATACACCCCTGTATGGTATTTGGACCTCCACTTTCTCCACGACATCTAAAAGGATCATTGTCAATTATAATGATGCTTGTAAAAAGAGAGTTACCTGTAATATTACCTATGCAAATAAACATCGTGGATGTACGGGATGTTGCTGAAGCACATGTAAGAGCACTTACTATGGGGGAAGATGGGGGGAGATACCTGACTGTAGCTGGAGAAATGATGTGGGCAGATATTGCTAAAATTCTAAAGAGAGAATACCCGAAAAGAAAGTGGCCGATAAGGCAATTACCATATTATGCCGCCATATTAGTTTCTGCTTTCCATCCAAAGATTAGTGTTTCTTGGGCAAGAAGACACCTGAAAAACAAATTATATTGGGATGCTAGTCCTGCTGAGAGAGATTTGGGAATGAAATGGAGAACACTAGAAGAAACTATAACTGAAACTATTCCAAATATTATAGATAATAATTGGAAATAAAAATTTACACAACGATACTGATTATGTTTTATGCTATTGAATGTACGAAAATGTTGTGCGTACCCTTGCAATGCTCGTCGTCTTATTGATGATTGTTCCTACTTTATCCGGTTGTTTTGCAGGGGATGAAAAAGAAGAAATTGCTGAAAGTGGGCCGTTCATTTTTGAAGAAGGTGAAATATCGATGACTACATGGTACCATTATCCGGGTACTGTTTCTAACCCTACAGCAATCGATGCAACTATGCCTTTAGCTGTTACAAATGCAAATATAACGGCCAATCTTTCGGGCGATAACCTTCCATTTTTTGCTAATGGAACATACTATGGGACGGGTTGGGATACTTTTGAGCCTACTCTAGGCGTTACTTCATCGGGGGCTATATTTTTTACCAACTACAATGGTTTAGGAGATGGAACTCATATTATCAGATCTAGAGATCAAGGGCAAACGTGGGAAGATGTAGGGCCATTCGGAATGAGTGATGATCAAGGGCAAACGCCTAACTCTAATGACCCGTATATTTATGTTGATAAATTCAATGATAAATTGGTAAAATTCGATATGCATGCCCTTACTGCTATGTTCGTTGAATATTCTGATGATGATGGTGAAACTTGGAGTGCTCCCTTCCCTGTTGAAGGATATTATGCACCACAAGATCACCAGAGCATTGCATCTATGCCTCATTCTAATGCAATAGTTGGAGATGTCGTATATGTTTACTGTATCAATACTGGTTCACCTGCTGCTGGTGCACAGTGCTCGAGATCCCTTGATGGGGGGCATACTTGGGATGCTCAACAAATTGGATATCCTACAGAGAGTTTTGGTAACCAGTGCTCCGGCTTACACGGGCATGTAGCTGGTGGCTCTGATGGTTGGATTTACCGTGGTAATCCTTCCTGTGAAGGGCCGGCAGTCTATGCATCCAGCGATGGAGGGTACACTTGGAGTGAGCATACCATTACTACTGAAGTTGATATGCAACAAGGTTGGCATTCACACGAAGTTGCTACCGCTGTTGATGAAGGAGGGAATATTCATGCAACTTGGATATCAAATGATCAAATGATTTGGTATGCTAACTCCCAAGATCATGGTGAATCTTGGGGGGAGCCTTTGATGGTTTCAGCACCTGGAATAAAGGAGACGGGTTTTCCAACAATCTTTGCAGGAGATTCGGGTAGAGTAGTAATTGGATATATTGGAGAAATGAATGACGTAACTGCAAACAACACCACAACAGGTGGAGTAGGTTGGGGTGGCTATATGGCCGTAATGACCGATGCATTCGCTGAAATGCCGTTGATTACTAGTGTAGCAGTTAATCTTCCTAATGACCCATTGGATTTAACTGAAGACTGTGGTAATGTCCGCTGTGGGGGCTTTGGAGATTTTATCGATGTGGAAATTGATGATGAGGGGAGGCCTTGGATTGCTTTGGCGCATAATGCTGCTGGTTTTGGTGAAGCTATAATTGGCACATTTATGACTGGCCCCGCCCTTTATGGAGAATTAATCAGTTTACCTGAACTTCCAAGTGGAGGAAATTCAACTTTGAAAATGTCTTGAGTGATTTTCCGTTATTGTGATGTATGCTATACTGAGTCGAAGGCAATATGCGTACAATAGCCGCCGGCATGGTATTGGTTATTTTGGCCCCGATTATTTCGGGTTGTTTTGCGGGGGATGTTGTTGAAAAAATCAAAGATGATAGCCCGTTTAATGAAATATGCCCCGAAGGTATTGCTAACAACACTTGGTACCACTATCCTGGAGGAGTTGATGCATTGATTGTGCCTCATATAATAAATAACAGTCCTATTTTGGGAGATGAAAATATACCCATCTGCGCCAAAGGCACTTATTATGGGATTGGTTTCTCAACTTTTGAACCAACTATAGGGATCACATCTGCAGATAATATGTACATGTCTAGTTGGGGTAATGGCCCGGGTGGTTCAACTGCTATTATCAGATGTTCTAACATGATTGAAATGACTAATGTGTCCTCATATTCTTGTGAAAACACATATCAAGGTGCAATTGCAAACAGCAATGATCCTTATGTCTACGTAGATAGGTGGACTGATCGTATAATGAAATTTGATATGCATGCCTTAG
>TARA_B110001454_G_scaffold67707_1_pt1 | contig 23078 bp, 21 predicted proteins | sample TARA_B110001454 | Tara Oceans TARA_B110001454 (sample SAMEA4397004) | marine metagenome | biome: Polar Biome; feature: [MES] marine water layer (ENVO:01000295) within the mesopelagic zone...; material: water (ENVO:00002006), including particulate matter (ENVO:01000060) such as...... | reverse complement strand
CGATTCCATTTAATCGTATTTCTATTTACAAAAATGTTGGAAATTTTATATTGGAATACTTCCATGGCTCTTTGCTATCATCATCAATTAGTGACATACATTTATCAAATACCAAAAAAGAAAAATATGTTGCTGGTCATCGAGCTCAAATCAAAATAAATAAAAACTTATATACTTCTTTTTCTGAGATAGTTATCTATGGGAACCGCTCTCCAGAGATTGGATATCTAAACCCTATTTCATTCTACTGGTCACAAGAGCATAATCTAGGCGACCTTGATAATATATTGATGGCGCTTGATCTAGCTTGGAGAATCACTCCTGGCTTAATAGTCTACAATACATTCTTAATAGATGAGCTTTCCTGGCAGGATCTAGCCTCTGATTGGTGGGGCAATAAATATTCTTATCAGCTTGGATTATATTTCACATCAAGAAATATGTCTCTCCCTGATTTGAGATTAGAGTATAATGTTACACGGCCATGGACATATACTCATCCTGATTTTTCTTATACGCATAGAGAAAGTTCCTTAGGCTCTCCTTATGGCCCAAGCAGTAAGGTTTTTCGCTTAGAATCTTTTTATTTCCCTACTCCAAGAATAGTAGTTGAATCTTATTTTGAACATAGTTTAAAGGGGATAGGGCAGGGTGGAAATATCTTAGATAATTATGATAATAGGAATAAAGAGCTGGACCGGGATACAAACTTCTTTCTTTCTAATAAAAATAAAAGTATCAAAACGAATATTAGTATTAATTACATTATCTCAGATTTATTAGAATTAAAAACAACTTTTCTATTTACTCAAAATTCAAGCCTCCATGAACTGAAATATCGAGATAATAGATTTATAATCGGGTTAAATTTTAGTTGGTGATTAATAAATTATTATTTTAGAGTCTGGTAGAGTGCATCAATGTCTTCTACCATCTTATTAACATCAAAATTATCTTGCACAAATTTACGTCCCTCTGCTGCCTTTCTTTTTGCAACTTTCATATTTTGTAAAGAACGTATAATACCATCGGCTAATTCAATAGGTTCTCTCGGGGGTACCAATGTGCCAGTTATACTATCTTTAATAATCTCTGGTACACCTTCAACCGCCGTGCAAACAACGGGAACACCGCAAGATAAGGCCTCTGTTATCGATCTACCTAAGCCTTCATAGATTGAACTCATAATAAATAAATCTATACTATGATAAACATCCCAAGGGTTACTTTTATTTCCTGTGAGATGTACCCTATTTTTTAGTTTTAATTTTTTTATCCTATCAACTATTTTATCTTTAAGCGGGCCATCCCCTACTAAAACTAGATAAGCTTCTGGGAACTTTTTACTTACAATGTCAAAAGCATTTATCATTGTAATGGGATCTTTTTGATTCGAAAGTCTTCCCACTGAACCTATTAATATTTTATCATCTCCTAAGTTTAATTCTTTTCGAAAATCACTGTTTCTTTTATCAGTAAATAAACTTAAATCAATTCCACTGTAAATATTTTTTATGTTTTCTTCCTTAGCAATATTTAAATCAACTATCTTATTTTTATTCAAATTAGACACTGTTATTATAACATCTGTCCATGTAGCTAATATTTTTTCGACATAAATGAAAAAATTCTTTTTGTACACATTCATAAAATCATTGAATGCAAATCCATGAACAGTATGAATAATTACTGGTATCTTATTTAGTTTTGCTGCGAGCCTAGCGATAAAACCAGCTTTAGAACTATGGGTATGGATAATATCAAAGTTTCCATTTTTTAACAATTTATAGATTGAAAAAAAGGCTTTGACATCATTATATAAACTAACTTCCCTACATAAGAAGGGTATATCAAATAACTTAATATCTTCAACTTTTTTTGCTCTTTCTACTAATTCACCATCAAGGTTACAACATAAAGAAATATCATATTTTTTCTTATTTAAAAGTTCTACCGTATATAAAGTATTATCCTGAGCACCTCCTATTGGAAGATGAGTTATTACATGTAATAGTTTTATTTTTTTTTTCATTTTCTTAATCAATAAAATAAAAACTATTTAAATCTTTCTACAGTATTTACAATTAGACCTAATTATAATAGCCATATTTATTATCAATTTACTGAGCTGTAAATATTTTATATAATACTTTAAACTGGGATTTAATTTGCTCCTTATCCCTCATTAAAATTATCAGCGTAACCAATTTAAATAATATAGCAATATATAACACCGGGAAGAGAGCGAAGTATACAATTTGGCCATTATGCTTCTTATGATAATATAGTTTAGATCTATAGCTCGATAGTTTAGATATATAACTATCATTTTTTGAACTCTTCCCTTTCATATGAATTACGCTAGTTTTAGGCGTATATATAATATTTTTTTTCAGTTCATTATTCATTCTAAGACATAGATCAGTATCCTCCAGATACAAAAAATAATTTTCATCAAACCCATTTAAATTTTGAAAAAATTGTTTTTTAATCAAAAAACAAGCTCCTGTTACCCAACCTACATTAACATCGCTTTTTATACTAAGTGCGTTCCTATAACCAAATAATGTATTAGGAAAGAATAGATAAAGTCCAAATGCCTCAAAAAGCATAGCGGGAATAGTGGGAATTCCCCCAGCTGAGAATTGAGTAGAACCATTAATGTTTTTTATCTTTGGTGCTACGATCCCATTTTCATTATTTGAATTAATAATCGAGAGTAAAACTGAAATTGTATTTTCAATAATTATAGAATCAGGATTAATAAAAAATAAAAAATCTCCTTTTGCTAAACTGGTACCTTTATTGTTGGCATATGCATACCCTTTATTTTTTTTATTTTCAATTAAAATGACATCAGAAAAATTGTCCTTGACTATTTTAATAGTATTATCCGTTGAAGCATTATCAATAATAATAATTTCAAAATCAGTGTCTTTAATATTCTTATAAATTGAGTTTATACACTGCGAAATCTCATCTTGAGACTGGTAGGTTACTATAAGTATAGACACTTTCATTAATCTTAGCTCATCATACTTTTTTCATTATTATATATTTTGTCTATAAATGCTGTTATTAGTATCGCGAATGAACCCTTCCCTGCTAGAACTACATCATTTGCTAGGCTCCAAATAAAAATCCCTAGACTTAATGAAAATAACGCATTCGCTAATGTTTTTGAACGAAGCTGACCCTGAATAAGAATCTTAAGAGATCTTCTAATTAAATTAAAATAAAAGAATATGGCGAAAATCATTCCTAAGACCCCTGTTTGAATGCCAAAATGAAAAATTTCATTATGGGGGGTCTCGCCTCCGAATTGCTTAACAATTTCTGGAGAGAATTCCGGCAGATAAGATTTTAAATATTCTGTGCCATTCCCAAGGCCAACTCCTGTATATGGATATTTTTTTATAATTAATGTCGAAGAATACCAGTTATATAATCTCATGTTTGTATTATCGCCACCTTTCACAATGGAACCATACCTCGCACTAGCCATTTGACTAGAAGAAATAAATAGAGTAGATATAATAGTAGTAGTTATCAATACGATAATTAGGTTTAAATATTTTTTTCTTGATATAAAATGAATAAGGGTGGATGAAAAAAACATAATAGCAGAAATAATGAGCAACCCTCTCCCCATTGTTAGTATAACAGACAAGGATAATAACAACAGGAAAAATAATTTTATAACTTTTATAAATATATTTTTTTCCGATAAGTAAAACAGATATAAAAATAATATCGAATATGGAAGTTCATCGGGTATTATTTCTAATATCCCGATATACCTACCGCCTAAGCCTTGATTTAAAACAGCACTGAACACCCAAAAAGAATCAATGACTCCAAATATAATAGTGGCTACCATAAAGTAACTTATGTCTGTATCTTCATCGACTATACTTTTTACTAAATAATATAGGAAAATAAGCTGAAAAATCTGGATTATTTCACTTACAGTCCCAATTTTATTAAAGCTTGTCATCAATGAAAAAAAACATAGAATAACAAAGCCTATGATAACATGATCATTTTTCTTTGGTGTGTTAATGATTAGTGTTTTCTTGTAAAATGAATTAATCAACCAAGATATAAAAATAAATAAAAATATAAAGTCACTCAGTCGAACTATAATACTTCCTATTTCAAAGTATAGTTGAGAACTTATCCAGATTGAACTGTAGAATATATACAGCATGTATTTGGTATTTAGAATACATAAAAGAGATGCAATTGTATATAGAAATAAAACTAAATATTTATGCTGATCACTAAAAAAAACTATACCTAATATTAAAATGAGCTGTAAAAAAAATAGTTTAATCTGATCTGTTGTGATCTTTATTTTAGCATAATTAAAAATACTTTCAGATGAGACCAAGACTGTTAGTATCCTTCTTTTTCAAGTTTATACTTATTGTATAAAATTCCGAAACCAAAAAAGGACCGCAAGGTATACAACGTAATCAAAGCACAAGCAGCTCCTCTCAGACCAAGGTACTTTATTGAAAAAATAGAACCAGGAATAAATAATAATGTAAGTATCATATTAAAAAACACGTATTGTTTTAGTGTCCTTTTCTTTGAGATCCCAGAAACAATACTTAACGGAATAACATCCATCATCTTAACACTCCCCAACATACATATGTATGGTACAAGATGTAGGTATTCATCATATTTTTCTGCGTAGATAAGAGATAATAATGATTTCCCAAATATTATAAAAAATAAAGATATCATAGACCCAATGATCAGGTTCTTAAAAATAATTACCAGCAGAGCTTTCTTATTAATCTCTCCTGAAGATGGCATTACAACAAAATCAGTTGACTGCACAAATGTATCATAAACTCTTAGGATAATTGTAACAGCAAAAAATATACCTAAATAATCCAATGATAAAATTCCAGCAATAATCAAGTTTATTCCATATGCATTGGCCAATGTTATAGCATCCATAATAGAAAAATAGAGGCCCTCTTTTTGAGAACTTGTGGGTACCTTTTTTGAGCCAATATTTATTTTATTAATAACATAATAAAAAATAAATAGACCGTAAAAAAAATGAATTGTACCAAAAATAAAAAATATTGAAGATACAATAGAATAGTCGCCAAGAAATAATATTACAGCAGTGATAGCAATAATAATTCTAATTGACCTTTGCAATAACAAAGCCAATTCATATTTGCCGGAGGACCTAACAACATTTGCAAGTAGTTCAGTGATTAATGAAGAGGTAATTGCACAAATACAGAAATAAAAAAAGGAATTCCCAACATCATAGTACCAAGATATTATTGGTATGATAATACAACTTAATACAAATGACACGAATAATAAAAACATGATTGGTCTCCTCCAATCATAATCAGTTACACTATTTTTTATAAAAAACCTTATGAAACCTCTTTGTTGTCCAAAAAGAAATAAAGGATACAACAAGCCTATGACAGTTAATGACAGAGAGAACACCCCAAAATCACTGATTGTAAACATCCTACCAAAAATAATGTTCCTTATAGAACCAAAAGCAGCAGAAAGCATAAAGAGAATAGTTACGTTGCGGTATTTAAATAGATATTTATTTATCAATAGATTAATTAAATGGTTATTCTAATTATTAAATAATAAAATAATTAAATCTTAAGCTCAGACCTATAGAGTATGAACAAAATATTTGCAAACATAGAAACAAATAAACAAATAATTAAAATTAATACTCTTTTTGGTGCACTTTTTAGATACGGTATTTGAGGGTAATCTAAAATTTGTACAGTAGGAGTATCCTTTGCTTCTTTTATTTTTGCTTCTTCATATTGCTGAGTTAAAAACACAAATAATGTATTCTGAATTTCAACTTCTCGCTTAAGACGAACTAGTTCAACCCCTAACTCAGGTACATCTGCTAATACTGGAAAAAGATTGCTCTTTTTATAATCAATTATACCTGTCCCGTATTCTAACTCATTCATTTTTTTACTTAGCTCGGTATTTTCTTTTTTAATATTCTCAATATCAGGATGGTTACTATTTAACGCTCCAAGCATTACACCAAGTTTTACCTCGTTTGATATCATTTGAGCCTTGAGAGCAGCTGCGGCTTCAATAGTCGCTGATGTTTGCTCTGTTAGTGCAACCATTTTATGCTTTTCCTGGAATACCTGGAGACTATCTTCAGCTATTTTAAGATCAACTAAATTTTTACTATACCTGTCTCCAATAAATTCTCTGTGAAATGATGCCTGCTCAGTTTTCAATGACTTATTTAGAAGGTCTAATTGTTCAGCAAAGTAAATAGCCATATCAGTGCAGAGGCCTTTTGCTTCTATTTCACTTTCCTCAGAATGAAACCATTCTGTTTCCACATTAACTGATATATTTATAGTCCCCTCTTCTTCAACATTAAAGGATGTGTTACTAGATAGCGCAATAAGAGCCTTATCTATATTAGGGGCGTGATAGAATTCGATTAGGTTAAATCTTTTTATTACTTTCTCAAAAAGAGTACGGCTTTTGAGAATCGCTAGGATACTTAAAGATTCATCATTAGTCTGAGACATCAGACCTCCAAATGGGAGGTTTGATAATGCTCCCATAATACTCCCTGATCCAGTTTCAGATGTTGGTGGCATTAAAAGTGCAGATGAGGTGTATGTCTTAGGAATGCTGAAAACAAAAATAATTGTAACTATAGAAATAATAAAAAGATTTTTTATTATTGATATGCGCTTATTCCAAAGTAATGGAAATATTTTTATAAGATTAGTTTCTGTTGAATGAAATTTCTGAGAGTTATTTTTTATATAATCATTATTTAATACACCATATTTTTTTAGATCACCGATTCTATTCCTTAGAGTTTTTTCAGTAAATCCATATTGCTTAGCTATTAACTTTCTTGCACTTGGATTATCAACAATATCTGGGTGCTTAGATATTAACTCAAGAATAGTTTTTTCGTGCGGAGTTAGTTTCATTTTTAATTGTTCAATCTATCGGAGATAATAGTATAGGTAGAAATAATAGAGAATAAAGCGGTCAAATTTTGTAAAAAACTATTTTTCCCAAACAAAACACTAAAAGTACCCTCAGGTACGATAATATGATCACCAGGAAGAACTATATCTTTTTTGTTAACATTTCTTTTTACATAATTTCGGAGGAGGTAGGATTTTTTGATATTCCCTAGTTCAGAGACACCTCCAGCTAATCCAATATAATCTTTTACACTATAACCAGGAAAATAGTTTATAGCACCAGGCAGGTTGACAAAACCAGTAACCAAGACAGGAACGTTTTTATAGGTTTGGTTATTTTTTAATTGATTTAAATGCGATTTTAAAAATGGAATTTTTATTTTATCACCTTCTTTGAGTTGGGGGTTATTAATGAGACTACCATCATTTAGATAAACTTTAAGGGATATTTTATTGCTGCTTCCATTATCATTAATGATAACAATATTATCTTCATCAGCATACCTATGTAGCCCCCCAAGGTTATTAATAGCAACATCTAATCGGGTTGTCGCTTGAATTTCAGCAAATCCAGGAGTTATGATAGCACCGTAGATTTGAACCCTGAAAGATTTCAAATCAATTAAAGAAATATCAATATCAGCATTGTTGTAAGTTTTCGCAATACGATTCTTAATAATTTTTATGGAATTACTAAGTGTGCTTCCTGATATAAATACAGATCCAACACCAGGAACAAGTAAGTCGCCTGCTGGACCAACAGACGCAGAGAAGAACATTTTTTCCATAGTATTTATATTGATCCCGAATACATCTCCAGGGCCAATTATATAATTACTTGGGTCTAATGATTTTTCTAATATTATTGTAGGTTTTTTTAAATTTAAATCTTCATTATCTAAAAAAGATTTATCAGATACTCGAGTATCAAATTGTCCATATTTAAGCTCTATTTGGGCCCGGGCAGCGCCCATCGTTAGATAAATATATATTATATTGAGGAGAATTGCTCTCATGTAAACCTTAGATTAATTATCTAATAATCTACATAAATAATTCACATAATCATCAGGTAAATTTTTTATTAATTCCTCTAGTTTTCTTTTATCAATAAAATTATTATTATAGGCAATTTCTTCTAAACAAGCAACTTTTAATCCCTGGCGTTCTTCGATTGCTCTGATGAAATTAGATGCGTTATTAATAGCATCAATAGTGCCCGTATCCAACCAGGCAAAACCTCTCCCCATAAGCTCTACTTTTAAATCTCCTCTTTCTAAATACTTATTGTTGACTGAGGTTATTTCAAGCTCACCTCTTTCGGAGGGCTTTACATCTTTTGCAATTTGAATTACATTATTTGTATAATAATATAAACCTACTACGGCATAGTTAGACTTTGGATGACTTGGTTTTTCATCTATACTCTTAACTTCATTGTTCTCATCAAACTCAACGACTCCATACCTGCTAGGGTCTTTCACTTCATATCCAAAAACTACTGATTTACTTTCGTTTGAAACAGTTTTTACACTGTTCATTAACATTTCAGAAAATCCGCTTCCATAAAAAATATTATCGCCTAGAACTAAAGCCACATTATCTTGACCGATAAAGCCTTCTCCTAGGATAAATGCTTGAGCTAATCCATCTGGACTAGGTTGCTCCTTATAAGATATTTTTAAACCAAATTGACTACCATCATTTAATAATTTCTTATACAATGGTAGATCCGTTGGTGTAGAGATTATTAGAATTTCATTAATCCCTGAAAGCATCAAAGTTGAAAGTGGATAATATATCATTGGCTTATCATAGACAGGTAACAACTGCTTTGACACCACCTTGGTCAAAGGAAATAACCTTGTGCCACTTCCACCCGCTAAAATAATCCCTTTCATTTATACACCGCTCCCAAGTCTTTCTTGTTTATAATTTCCATCTTGAATACTTCTCCACCAAACTTCATTTTTTATGTACCAATTGATAGTCCTTTCAATCCCAGTTTCGAATGACTCATTTGGAAACCATCCCAGTTCACTTTGGATTTTTTTAGCATCAATAGCATATCTAAAATCATGCCCAGGACGATCTTTTACAAATGTAATAAGCTCACTATATGATTTCCCATTTCTTGATGGTTTTATATCATCTAATACCTTACATATAGTATTTACTATTTCTATATTTTTAATTTCGTTATTTCCCCCAATATTATATGTGTCTCCTACCTTACCATTTTCATATACCGTCTTAATAGCTTTGCAATGATCATCAACAAATAACCAATCTCTTACATTTTGACCATCTCCATATACTGGAAGAAGCTTCCAATCCAGGCAATTAATTATCATTAATGGGATTAGTTTCTCTGGAAACTGAAAAGCACCATAATTATTTGAACAGTTTGTGATAATTACTGGCAATCCATAAGTCCGGTTCCAAGCTCTAGCTAAATGATCTGAGGATGCTTTTGATGCAGAGTAAGGAGAACTAGGGTTATACGGAGTATCTTCTGTAAAATAGCCATCATGATCAAGCTCTCCATATACTTCATCAGTTGAAACATGAATAAATTTGAAATTAGAATTTGATTCAGTATAATATTGCCTGCAAATATTTAACAGATTAAATGTCCCAATTATATTTGTATTAATGAAGGATGAGGGCCCATCTATTGATCGATCTACGTGGCTTTCAGCTGCAAAATGAAATACTCCTTCAAAAGCATATTTTTCAAAAAGATCTTTCACTAAAACCTCATCGCATATATCTCCCTTAAAAAATATATATTTTTCCTTATTAAGCTTATCTAGATTAGTTTTATTCCCGGCATAGGTCAGACTATCAAGTATTATGGGGAAATAACCAATTCCATTATCATTTTCTAACAAATTTTTTACAAAATTCGAACCAATAAATCCAAAACCACCAGTAATTAAAACATTCTTCATCAATATATAGGCAAATTGTTTTGATCTTTTAATTTTGGGAAATTTTTATCCTTATCTGATAATATTGGATCAGAAATATCCCAATCAATATTAATATCCTCATCATCCCATTTAACACCATACTCTGATGATGAATCATAATAATTTGTACATTTATATTGAATAATTGTATTGTCCTCTAAAGCTAAATAACCATGAGCAAATCCTTCTGGAATATAAATCATATTATGTGAAGCACTATTAAGGTTGATCATAATGCTCTTACCAAAATCTGGTGAACCCTTTCGAATATCTACAACTACATCTTTTATTGCACCAGAAACAACATGTAACAACTTACCTTGAGGTTTCCTCAATTGATAATGTAATCCTCTAAGAGTGCCGGAATACTTAGAGAAGGCCTCATTATCTTGGACAAATCTTATATTATAACCATTTTCTTCAAAAATTGATTCCTTAAATGATTCAAAAAAATATCCTCGCTCATCCTTATGCATATCAGGCTTAAACAATAAAACTTTTTCTAATATTTGCTCTTCTATGACCATATTATTTTTTAAATCTTCCAACATTATCATAAGTAAATCCTAAAGATGATAATTGATTCATATCTAGAATATTTCGAGTATCAAGAATAATATTATTTTTCATAAGGTTTTTAATTTTTTCTAAATCTAGAGCTCGAAACTCATTCCATTCTGTCATAATCACAACTCCATCTACGCCTTCAATAGCATCATAAATATTATCGTAATATTCTATATCTTTAAAAATTGTAGACATATTTAAATTTGCAATTGGATCATATGCCCTAACTAAACCACCATGATCTATAATACCTTGTATCATATCAATCGATGAAGATTCTCTAATATCATCTGTGTTTGCTTTAAACGCTAAACCTAAGACTGCAATTCTCTGTTTAATCAAACTGCCACCAAAAAGACCCACTAATTTTTGCACCATTCTTTTTTTCTGGTTTTTATTGGCGATGATTGCTGCCTTAACAGTACTCATTAACAGATTATTATTTTTTGATACAGCTAATAAAGATTCTAAATCTTTAGGAAAACAGGAGCCACCATAACCTGGTCCAGGATGGAGAAACTTGTCACTTATCCGACCATCCTGACCCATGCCTGTGGCAACATCATGAACATCAGCCCCCAATGCTTCGCATAAATTAGCGATTTCATTTATATAACTAATTTTTAGTGCCAAAAAAGAATTTGATGCATATTTAATCATTTCTGCGGTTTCAACAGATGTATGAGTTATCGGGTTTTTATTTATGTATAATGGCCTATATACATCGCACATTATTTTATATGCTTTTTGACTATTTGTTCCAATAACTACTCTATCTGGCCAAAGAAAATCCTTTACTGCAGAACCTTCTCTTAGAAACTCAGGATTAGAAACATAATCAAATAGATTTTTATCCTTAACTTTTTTAATTATCGAACTTATTGCTTTCTTTCCAGTTCCGATAGGAACTGTACTTTTTGTACAAATTACTTTATAACTGTTTATTTTTTTTGAAATGATTTCGACGACTGAATTAACAAAGCTCATATCAGTATTCCCGTTTTCACCTTGAGGCGTACCAACTGCAATGATAACTACCTCTGACTGCAGTATAGCGGCTTCAACATTTGAGGAAAAAAACAAGCGATTATTCTTATAATTTCTTTTAATTATATCATCTAGCCCTGGCTCATATATAGGTATCACTCCAGAATTAAGCTTATCTATTTTATCACTGTCAATATCCGCACAGATAACTTTATTCCCAAATTCAGACATCCCAGCACCAGTTACCAAACCAACATATCCTGTTCCAATTATTGCAATATTTTTCATAATCTATTTCTTTAATTAGTTAATTATAAAAATGTTCCTGAAAACTACATCAATCCCATTCGTCTTCTCAGCAACCATTCAATAGTTAGTATTAAGAAAATTATAGATATAATTAAATAGTTATATCTCATTGTGAACTTTGCTATAGAGTCTTCTTTTTTTGTAATTATATTAATATCATCTAATAATGATTCGTGGTTTGCCCAATATTTAAACCTTCCTCCAGAAGCATTTGAAATATTGATTAATTTTTCTTTATTTAAGAATATCCTATTTAATTCTATATGACTTTCTTGTACTTCAAAACTACCCTCACTAACTTGATAACTATCAAGACCTTTATCAATCTTTACGATATAACCTATTTTACCAGGCTTTGGAGCCCAAAAACGAGATTTATACACTCTCTCATTTATATCCAAAAATAACGGTTTAGATCCAATAAGTTTATTATTATGGAATAACTCAACAGTGCCTTCATGAATAGCATTATCATCGTAATCTAAAGATTTCCCTGAAAGTAAAACTTCTTCTCCTTGTTGGTAGACATTCTTATCAGATCGAAAGACATATTCTTGACTTCCACTTTTTTTCATTAACCAACTAAAAATTTTATTTAATGAATTATCTAGTACAAAAGAATTTTTAGTGTCTAATAATTTATACTTTAATGATGCTAGGTTAATTGAATTCCATATTCCATATCTAATCGATTTCTTTTCACCTAAAATAAGCAAAGGATTGGGTTTATTCATTTTTCTATATTTAGCAAAATTTCTATTTGTTTCATCACCTGCTTTAATTAATTGAAAAGCGGGGATTTGTGGAGGCAAAGATTCAAAATCATTATTTAACCATTTAGAATCACCAAAAGAAAAATTACTTGACCAGTCAGTTGTGAATTCCCATTCATACTCAATTTGATATTTTGGCATTATACCTTTGGACTCTATATCTATTATACTCAAATACTTGTTAATAGAATTGATAGCTATTTCAGGTCCAGGTATGATTAACAAACTAGAATTATGTGATATAAGTTTTTTAGTAAAAATCCTTAATAAAGAATTCCATTTTTCAGAATTATTGCTTACTGGGTTATTGTCAAAAATAATTACTTCGTATTTTTTTTTCCAAAATACTTTCAATGGAGGAGTAAACTTATCTTGTTTATATACAAAATGATCAATACTATTATTTTTGTTTCTATTTAAATAATCTTTCAGTACTCTAGTGTTATAATTTGGACTCCCTGTAATCAGAGCTATATTGTACTGATCTTTCATTATATGCATGACTAACTTCTGTTGATTATTTTGTATATTAATTTCGTCAGATAGAGCACTACATTTAATCAGATATGAATTTTCGCCGATTTTGTTTGGCTGTATTTGGAATCGAACTTTTTCTTGCGATTCTTCACCGGAAATTTTTATTATTTTTGAACCTATTAATTTATTATTCTCATCAAAAAGAGTTACGTTAATCCGTTCTTTCAAATTTCCCACACTAGTTATTATAGCTTCTATCTTAACTTCTTCGCCCTTTACAGCTATAGGTGGTAAATCTACAGATTTTATCGAAATATCTAACATAGGTATGGTATCTCCTACACCTACTATATGTATGGGTAATTTGTTATAAACAGAAAATTTTGATAATAATGGACCTTGATTAACTTGGCCATCAGTGAAAATAACTGCACCAGCAATATTCTTTTCATATCCATCGCTTAATTTATCAAAAACCAAACCAATATTTGTAGAATTCGCATTAGTTTTCAATTGTGATAACTCTATTATTGTATCTAATTGAGAGCCAAAAGAGTAGGTTTCAAATCTGATTTTTTTGGCTCGTAATCTTTCGATAAAATTAGAAATAGCGTTAATGTATGAAGTATATGATGGCTGTTTATAGTAGTTTAAGCTTAATGACTTATCAATATATAAATGCCATGGGATGATCTCCGTTTCTTCTTTTTTAATCTTAAGTACTGGGTTTAGAAATAATAAGATTAAAGAACCAATTAATAAGATTCTTATAATAATTATATAATTATAGCCAGATTGCTTAATAAATTTTCTATATGAAAAATATATTAATGGTATAGAAAGAAATATTATTGCACAAATAATATTGTATGAAGGATCAATAGAAAAATTCAATTTGATTACAACTGAAAATTAGGAAATATGCCGAAATTTAGATTTGATTGACTACCCAGATTGAATTTTATTTCACCTAAGTTGCTTACCATCGCAGCATTATCAGTGCAATAATTCATATCAGGAAATATTATTTTATTTTTCGGAAAATTTTTTTTGAGTTGACTTCTTAGTACTGAATTCTTCGCTACTCCACCAGCGATAGTAATTGTTTTAATACCAGTCTGAATTGTAGCTAATTCAATTTTATTTATTAAGCTATCAATTATTGCCTGCTGATAACTAGCTGCTACATCTGCAAGACTGCAATTATTTGATTCATTGAACGAGTCCATATAATACAATAAAGATGTTTTAACACCGCTAAAACTAAATTCTATTTTTTTACTATGACTCAAAGCCCTAGGGAATTTAATCAATTTAGCATTTCCATTTATTGCACATTTTTCAATTTCAGGACCCCCGGGATAACCAAGACCCATAATCCTCGCTCCTTTATCAAAAGCTTCTCCAGCTGCATCATCTCTTGTTTCACCCAATAAAATATAATTATTTATTTCAATAATTGACCAAAGTTGAGTGTGACCGCCTGATACAAGTAGGCATAAAAAGGGGAAACCAATATCAGGATTATCTAATAGATTAGCGATAATATGAGCCTCTAAATGATTTATTGAAATAATTTTAATTTTTAATCCTAAAGCTAAGCCTTTAGCAAAACTAACCCCAGTTAACAGTGACCCAGCTAATCCCGGACCATTAGTTACAGCAATACCTTCTATTTCATCTATTTTAATTGATGCATCTTTTAAAGCCTTAATAGTGATTTTATTAAGCATCTTCTCATGCTCTCTAGACGCAATTTCTGGCACTACACCTCCAAATCTAGTGTGGATTTCTTGAGAGCTAATCACATTAGAAAGTATGTTTCCATCTTTGCAGATGGAAACAGCTGTTTCGTCACATGAGGTTTCTATGCCTAAAACTATCAATTTGATTCTCTTGCTACACCCAGTTCAATTGTTCGAGGTGATAAATCTCTCCAGCCTAAGATATTAAATGAGTATGAAACTTTAGGTTCGTAAAATGTTTTTTTCATTGACCATGTGTTAAAATCTACTGTAATAGAAATATCCTCAGGTTTTATTTCAGATATCTGTATTGCTCCACCAATTACAGTAAGAGAAACTGTTTGAGGTGATGGAAACACTCTAATCCCTTTTAACTTATTTATCACCTCTACTGGGATATCAACAATGATTCTTTCACTAATTTGTTGTATATCTAAATTGTATTTGATCTTATCATGAGAACAATTAATTAATCTTCCAGGGGAGAGCAGACTAAGATCTCCGTTAAAAGAATATGATAAATTTAAAAAAGTGTCTTTAACCGTCTGCACTCTCTCAATCTCAGCTAGTTCAGCTTTTGGACCAACTATAACAACACTGTCTGGTTTAAATTCTATTAAACCAACTTTTGTATAGCCATCTTTTAAGGATAACAATAAATTAGAATTAATAGGAACTTTTTTTTTCATTATTTCATCCAAACTTATTTTTATTCTATTTGGATATACTACCTCTACAAAACTTAATTTATAAGAAAGAGGTAAAACTACCTTCTTGGGATTATTTTCAAAATATTGGTTTAATATAAATTCATACTCCTGTGAAATACCTTCTAAATCTAAAACCAATTTAAAACCTGAATAGTTTCGAAAAAGATATGCTTTAAACAAATCTCTTCCCTTTCCTTTCAGCATTACAGAAGCATACTTTGGAACTTCTTTTAAATAAGTCTTTTGGGCGTTAAGGTTTCTAGCTTCTATAGGAAGATCCAGAATCATAGTATACTGATTACCACTTATGACAAATAGCCATAGCAATATCGCTAGGCTGAAGGCACCTAACGGGAAAAAAACATTATGAAAAGGGGATTTAAATTGGGGAAGCTTCAATATAATCCCATGAATCCAGCTTTAGGTATATTAATATCTTAACTAGTCTATTTCAGTTGGTTGTTGCTCTTTTTCAGCATCTTTTGCATTATCGAGTAACTCTTGTGGAATATCTATTTTCCCACCAGTGTCTACCTTTTGGTTCTTTAAATAATCTTTAACTTCATCTGAAGCAGATTGAGTATTACCTCCGCCCGCTAATTCTTCCTTAAATAGTATTATTTTTTTATCCTCTGGAGAAACTTTCATAACTATCCCGGAAAGATTAGCGCTAACTTCATATTGACTGGCTAATGCTCGACGATCTTTCTTTGACATTTTACCGAAAGGAATTATGCCCTCTACATCCATTTCAAGTTGGATAATTATTCCCTTATCAAGAACTCTAATTATTCCGCCACTTACTTCTTTTCCAGATTCAAAATGGTCAACTATCGCTGCCCATGGATCGTCTTGCACTTGCTTTAGGCCTAAAGAAATCTTTCTATTTTCTCTTGAAACTTCTAAAATAGCGACATCTACTTCTTGTTCTTTTTCTAGTACATCTTTAGCGTGTCTAACAACTTTTGTCCATGATAAATCCGAAACGTGGATTAATCCATCTATTCCTTCCTTGAGCTCAACGAAAGCACCAAACTGAGTCAGGTTCCGAACTTTCCCAGAGTATATTTTCCCAATTTCAAATTCTTTTTCAATTTCATCCCAAGGATCCGGTGTCAATTGTTTTACACCTAAGCTAATTTTTCTTTCTCCAACATCAATTGAGATAACTTTAGCATCAAGAGCATCTCCCATAGAATATTCTTCTGATGGGTTTTTAATGTGTCTAGTCCAAGAAATTTCTGAAACATGTATTAGTCCTTCTACACCTGGCTCTATTTCAATAAAGGCACCATAGTTAGTTAAGCTAACAACTGTACCTTTTACTGTCGTGCCAATAGGATATTTTATTTCAACCTCCTCCCAAGGATGAGGAGTTAGTTGTTTCAAACCTAGAGAAACCCTTTTTCTTTCAGCGTCATATTCGATTACTTTTACAGTGATTTCATCATTTAATTCAATCATCTCTGATGGATGGTTTACACGACCCCATGATAGATCAGTTATATGAAGCAAGCCGTCAATGCCACCCAGATCAACAAAAACACCAAAATCAGTTATGTTTTTTACTCTACCATCCATGATCGAACCAATTTCTATTTCTTGAAATAATGCCTCTCTTTGCTCTAAAAGACTTTCTTCTAAAATTAATTTATGTGAAACAACAATATTTTTCCTTGACTCATTAAGCTTGACGACTCTCAAATCAATTTCTTTATCTACATAAATATCAAAATCAGTTATTGGTCTTACATCTAATTGCGAACCAGGTAAAAATGCTTGAACTGTGCCTAAATCAACTACCATCCCTCCCTTAATTCTCCTAACAATTTTACCAGTGATTACTTCTTCATCTTCATATGCTTTTCGAAGACTCCGCCAACGCAACATGAAATCAGCCTTTTCCTTGGATAATATAGTATTGCCACTAGAATCTTCAAGATATTCTAAATATACTTCAACCTGATCACCTATTGTGGGGAGATTCTCCTCTGTAAATTCATTTCTGTCAATCATACCTTCAGATTTAAAACCAATATCTATGAGTACATCTCTATCGTTTAACCCAACAACACGACCATTAATTAATTGATGCTCTGAAATATCAACTAAGGTATTTGTATATGCTTCCCCTAAAACGTTATTATCCGTTTTCTCCTTAACTTGGGATTCAATTTCTTCAACGGAAATTGTTTTTATATCATCAAAGATTTTTGGATTTAAGTAATCTTTTATTTGTTTATCTAAGTCAGAAGGCGTTTCATTGACGCTGGCATTATCTTCAAATATATCTGAATTATCTACCTCTTCAACTGTATTATTTTCTATTTTTTCATTTAACATTAATCTAATGTCCTTTATCGGTTAACTATGTTTACGATTTTATCAATTACCTCATTCATACTTATATTACTAGTGTCAATAATAATTGCATCCTCGGCCTTTCTTAATGGCGAATGTTCTCTGGTTGAATCTTTATGGTCACGTTCAATTATATCATGCGTTACATCAGCTATTGATTGTGATTCACCAATTCTCTTTAAATCATTAAAACGACGTTCTGCTCTAGTTTTTTCATCTGCCGTTAAAAAGAATTTAAAGTCTGCATTTGGAAAAACCACCGTACCAATATCTCTACCTTCTAATATACAGTCATTAGTATCAGCCATTTTTCTTTGAATAAGAACCATCGAACTTCTTACACTTTTCAGCGCACTAACTTCACTTGCATTTTCTGTAACCTTACTCGAACGAATTTCCATTGAAATATCACGACCATTTAAGCGCAATAACGTTTCAGTCTCAGATCTAAAAAATTCTAACTTTATTTTTTTTAAATAAATATCTAAAACTGAAGAGTTCTCAAACTTAATATCATTTTCTATTAAACCAAGGGTAACCGCCCGATACATTGCACCAGTATCCAAATAGGTAATCCCCAAACGTTTTGAAACTCTCATTGCTGTTGTACTCTTACCAGAAGCAGCTGGACCATCAATAGCAATTATCATATCATTTAACTCTCAATAAGCCGGCGAACTTACAAGAAATAAAACTGATAGGCAAAAATGAATAAAATTATTCAAATTTATGACATCTCCACTTTTAGCTGTCTAATTTCTTTATCATTTAATAATCTGAATTCGCTTTCTTTTAGACCACCAAGATTAATACCACCAAAACTTACTCTGTGTAATGTGTATAACTTGATTTTAAGCCTGTTAAATATTCTCCTAATTTCTCTTTTCTTACCCTGTCTAAGAGTAAGTTTAACATGACACCTTCCTTTAATCATTTTTTGAATCACTACTTTTGCTCTTCCAAATTCGCCATCACCTATATTAATACCTTTTGAGATAATGTTTATTTTTTTTGGATTAATAAGTGAATCAATTACTATATCATATTCTCTTATAATTTTATTTTTCGGATGTGTTAAATAATAATGCAAGTCACCATCATTTGTAAGTAATAACAACCCCGTAGAGTCTTTATCTAATCTTCCAACTGGTACTAATCTTTTGTTGTAATAAATATAATCCATTACAGTTCTACGATTAAAAGGGTCATTAACCGAGGTGATAACATTTTTAGGCTTATTAAACATAATGACCACTTTTTCTTGATCTATTCGGAGCAATCTTCCATCATACCTTATTTCATCGCTTTCTTTCACATCATAAGCAGGATCTAGTATAATTTCGCTGTTTACTGTCGTGGTGGCCATCTTTATCAATTCATCCGATTTCCGCCTAGATGCGATGCCCGATTTAGCGAGATACTTATTTAATCTCATAAAGTTATAATCTTGCGTCTTTATTTTGATCATCTATTATCTCGTCACTTTCAAACACAGTAATCTGTTCACCAAGACCAGGATCAGAATCAATCAACTCTGATACTTCTTTTAGTTTGGGCATATCTGAAAGACGATTTAAACCAAAAAGCTCTAGGAAAATTTTTGTAGTCGAATATAATAGTGGTCTACCTGGGCTAGTACCTCTTCCTTTAATCATAATTAAATTTCTGGTCAATAATGTTTTTACTACGCCTGATGAGTCTACCCCTCTAATAGCCTCAATATCGTACCTCCCGATTGGCTGTTTGTATGCGATTATGGCAAGTGTATCTAAGGCTGCAGTTGAAAGCGTAAGCTTATTAGACTTTCCAAGAAGACGACGGATCCAAATGTTGTAATTTGAATTAGTAGCTAATTGATATCCACCTGCAACACTATGAATGGAATAAGGCCTCTCATGACTAGCATAAAATTCATTTAATCTTATTATCGATTCTTTTAAACTTGGTACGAGATTGTCGAAAACTTGATTTAGCTGGACCTGATTTAAAGGTGTAGCATCAGCAAATAATAGAGCCTCAATTATTAAATCGGATTCTTTATTTTTCATTAGTTATGCTCTGCGCCAATTTTCTGCAACTCAAGATCTCCAAAAACCTCATTTTGCGTAAGTCGACATATCCCTTCTCTTACCAATTCTAATATAGCTAAAAACGTGACAACGAATTCCATTCTTGTTTCTAGTTTATCTAAAATTGTTGAAAACTTAAGCCTTCCATCTCCATCAAAATATTGAAATATAAACTCTTTCTGTTTTTCTAGCCTTACTGGCTCTCTGTGAAGCTCAAAATGAGACACGACTGGCATTTTATCCATCGCCGATTTAAAAAACCTTGCTAGATCAAATAATGTTACATCTAAAATAATATTCTCTTCACTATCCAACTCATCAATTGGGATTATTGGTTCAATCTGTCTAGAAAATTTCTGGTCCCTTTTACTAGATAAGTTATTTAACATTTCAGCTGCATCTTTAAATCGTTTATACTCAACTAACTGTTGAACTAATTCTGTCCTAGGATCTACTATCTCTCCACCATCATCAAGATCTGGACGAGGTAATAATAATCTTGCTTTTATACGCATAAGCGTAGAAGCCATCACAATAAAATCGCCTGCAACATGGAGATGAACCCTCTCCAATTGTTCTACTGTCTCAATGAACTCTTTGGTGATTTTGGCAATAGGAATATCATATATATCAAGCTCATCACGACGAATAAAATAAAGCAAAAGATCTATCGGTCCTTCAAAATTATGTAGCTGTATATTATACATTTAATACGCTATTCCCATTGATTCTCGTATTTTATCTATGAACTCATTTGCAACTACAGAAGCTTTGGATGCACCATGCTCCAAAGCTTGATATACTTCATCAAAGTTATTTAATAAACGTTCTCGTTCCTGCCTGTAAGGACTGAAATAGTCATACACTATTTCTAGAAGCTCTTTTTTAACATCGCCATACCTAAGACCAGGTGTGTCGTAACGGTCGCTTAACATTTTCTTTTCATCATTATCTAGGAACAATGAATATATTTTGTATAGTGGCGTGTCTTTATCTTTTTTTTCATTTATACCTGCTGAATCAGTTACTATAGACATTACTACTTTTTTTAGATCTTTTTCATCAGCGAAGATAGGGATTGTATTTTCATAGGATTTACTCATTTTTTGACCATCTACTCCAGGAACCAACATGTTTTTTTCTTCGATATCTGGTTTCGGGATAACTAATATTTCTCCATAAATATTGTTAAACCTTTTAGCAATATCTCTAGTAATCTCTAAGTGTTGCTTTTGGTCTTTTCCAACAGGAACGATGTCACTGCCGTAAAGTAAAATATCTGCTGCCATAAGAATTGGATAGGAAAATAATCCCATATGAGGAGTAAGTCCTTGATCAATTTTATCTTTATACGAGGTTGACCTCTCCATAAGACCAACACTTGTCAAATTTGATAGTAACCATGTTAACTCGGTGACCTGTGGAACATCCGACTGAACCCAAAAGGTAGATTTATCTGGATCCATTCCCAGAGCTAGAAAATCTACAGCAGCATTAATCGTATTATTTTTTAATGTATCTTTATCCTGTATGGTTGTTAGAGCATGATAGTTAACTATGAAACAAAACAGATCATTTTTTTTTTGGTATTCTATCATTCTTGACATCATACCAAAATAATTACCTAGATGTAACTTTCCAGAGGGCTGTATTCCACTTAAAACTCTTAATTTCTTTTTGTTATTCATTTCTCTATACAAGTGGCTCCATAAATAGATAGGGCCTCCAATCAGTCTGCTTGGTTTTAACATAGCGCTGGAAGTAATGGATTCGATTGGGTCGTTTTGGTTTTTTTATTAGAGGCATACCAGCTTCTTCAGGTGTTCGCGTTCCTTTTTTCTGATTACAGTTTTTACAAGCCCCAACCAAATTTTCCCAAATATCTTCCCCTCCTCTAAACTTAGGGATTATATGATCAACGGTTAGTGCGTTACTATATGTTTCACAGTATTGACAGGTATAGTTGTCCCTTACAAGAATATTTTTTCTACTTATTTCGACCGACATACTATTATTTTTTATATATGTTTTTATCTTTATAACACTTGGTAATTCTAATGATACTGTCGGACTATGCACTTTATCATTATAATTTGAAAGAACATCTATCTTATCTAAAAAATAAAGAGTAATTGCACGCTTTGCAGTGCACACGGTCATCGGAGAATAATTAGCATTTAAAACTAACACCGCACTATTTAAAAGGTTTTGATTAGAAAAGTTCTTTTTCATGAGAGTAAATCTAACGTTATTGAGCAACTATGCATGTAAATATCTGCAAGATTTTGATTAAATATTTTCTCACTTTTATCAAATGTCTCCTCTTTTACCCACCCCTGACAGTGTATAATCCCTAGACCGCCAGTTGATATTCCAATATGTGTGATTTTATTATTTATTCCAAAAAAATGTAAATCACCCGGACAACTATTTTTGGCTTCAATTTTATTTTTAATAAAATATTCAGATTGTTGCCAAGAATCTCTAGGTAAACATATACCAGACGCCAAGAAAACTGTTTGAACTAATCCTGAGCAATCAAAACCTAATGAAGATTTCCCCCCCCATCGGTAGGGACATCCAATGAGCTTCTTAGCATTTTTTATAATCTTATGCGGTCTCGGCTTACCATCAAGAAGAGTAGGCTTCTTATCAGAAATATATTTCCCATTATTAACCGTAAAAAAATTTTGCTTATAATATTTCAATCGTGCCCCAAAAGGATATGGTGATATTTCTGTAACCATGAAATCTGATTGAAAAGATTCTGTTTCAAAAGTACCGTAAAAATCCTTTAACCAGCTCTTATATCCATCATCCTGTTTTATATAGAGCCAATCTTTTTCTTTTTCAAGGATTTTAACTGTTTCCCCGGACAATGCCTCTGTGACCTTGGACGATGTAAAACTTGGCTCTGAATAGGATGGGGCGACCAAAGACCTAATAACAAATAAATTATTGTTTTTATTCATTGATTGAAATTATAGATAATGAAACTCACATAAAATGATATAGAGAAAAAAATAACTATATTTAATATTTATTAATGAATTATTGTGGAGTAATTTTTATGAATTAATTTTTCTTTTTGTCAAAGAAAAGTTCGTCAG
>TARA_B110001454_G_scaffold58446_1_pt1 | contig 23097 bp, 18 predicted proteins | sample TARA_B110001454 | Tara Oceans TARA_B110001454 (sample SAMEA4397004) | marine metagenome | biome: Polar Biome; feature: [MES] marine water layer (ENVO:01000295) within the mesopelagic zone...; material: water (ENVO:00002006), including particulate matter (ENVO:01000060) such as...... | reverse complement strand
TACAATTTTTCCTGCACGAAATTTTTTGGTCGCGTCTTGTTCGATCATTATAGACAATATGACAATAAATGCATAATATGTCAGAAAACCTGTATGCGGAAGGGTGCGGAGAAAATCCGAAGCGAATCCACGAGACAGATAGTTGGTTATGAACTCTCTGTGAGACAAGTAGATAAGCTGGCGATAGGTTTCCATTAATTAGACGATTGGAGAAAGTGATGAGTACTTCCTTTTGGGTGAACGGTATTCAGCAAACGGTCGATGTTGACCCATCGAAACCTTTGCTTTGGGTTATACGGGAGCAACTTGCTCTAACAGGGACCAAATTTGGTTGTGGTATAGCTCAGTGTGGAGCCTGCACTGTCCACATAGACGGTGAGGCCATGCGCTCATGTGTCACGCCTGTTTCTGCAGTGGAAGGTAAGCAGCTGACAACAATTGAAGGGCTAGGCTTAGAGTCTGGTGAATTGCACCCCTTGCAGCAGGCTTGGGTTGAGCATCAGGTGCCGCAATGCGGTTACTGTCAGTCTGGCCAGCTAATGTCTGCATCAGCACTGCTCGCCAACAACCCTAACCCGACAGATACCGAAATAGATGAGGCTATGGAAGGTAATATATGTCGCTGCGGTATGTACGGTCGAATTCGCAACGCCATTAAATCCGTCGAGGTAGCGTCCTCCCTAGACGAGAAATTGTTCTATAACGTAGCGGGGGTTGATCATGTCTAAGTTAACCAGACGCGCATTTATAGCAACCGGCATCGTTGCTGGTGGAGGCCTAGCCGTAGGTATTGCCCTGCGTCCAGGCAACCAGATCAAAGGGCTTGCAGCCAAATTGGGAGACGAAGGTGCAGGCTTAATTCACACCTACGTGAAGATTGATAGCGACAATGTAGTGACAGCCGTTATCCCACATTCGGAAATGGGTCAGGGTGCTCAAACGGCGCTAGCGCAAATGCTGGCAGAAGAACTTGATGCCGATTGGGATCAACTGAGAATAGAAGAAGCACCTGCCATCGGCGAATATGCGATGTATGCAGCAGGACGAGGCTATCTTCTGGCAGGTATGGATTTTCCTAATCTCGTGATACCAACGGTAGACGGTATCATGATGCGAGTTGCCGACTCTCTCAACATGCAAATCACCGGCGGAAGTATGAGTGTTCGCACGACCGGTGCCTTGGTCATGCGAACGGCCGGCGCAGCCACCAGAGAAATGCTACAACAGGCTGCCGCTGATGCTTGGAGCGTGCCGCTAGCGGAAGTGATTACTGAAAAGAGTCATGTTATTCATGCGGCAAGCAATCGAAGAGAACCCTACGCAAGCTTCGCAGCTGAAGTCGCCGACATGACGCCTTCTTTTACGCCGACTCTTAAAGATTCATCGGATTACAAAATTGTCGGCACTCACAAGCCGCGACATGACATTCCCGGAAAGGTAGATGGTTCAGCTCAGTTCGCTATGGATGTCCAGTTGCCGAACATGCTCTACGCAACTGTCGTGCGCTCCCCAGTATCTGGTGGTAGCGTCGCAGCGATAGATGATAGTGCGGCACGCGCTATTGCAGGTGTTGTCGATGTCATCGTGATTCCTGAAGCGACAGTAACGAATATGTTAGGTGATACATCATCTGGCGAGTCCGTAGCTGTAGTCGCCGATAGTTATTGGTCTGCCAATAAAGCGATTAAGGAAATTAATGTTCAGTGGACTGAGGTAGGCTTCGAGTCGGTTTCCAGCGACGGGATATTTGCGCAATTCGAAGCTGATATCACAGCGGGCACCGAACGTCAGTCTGACTACGAGCAAGGGGAATCTGAATCTGTTTTCTCAAATGCAGCAAAGATCGTAGATGCTGACTATCACGTGCCATTTCTCGCGCACACCTGCATGGAGCCATTGAATGCTACCGCCGATGTTCGTGATGGTCGTTGCGAAGTCTGGATTGGCTGCCAGAATCCATTGGGATTTCGCCGAGATATAGCAACCGTACTCGGCATGGATCCAGAGAATGTCACTCTCCATAACCAATTCATGGGTGGTGGTTTCGGTCGCAAAGCACGTCCTGACTGGGCACTGCAGGTAGCTTATCTCGCCAGAGAAGTGGGTAGGCCGGTGCAGCTTATCTGGTCACGGGAGGAAGATGTTCGCCAAGATTATTACAGACCTGCTGTGCAGAGTCGTTTCCGGGCAGCTTTCGATGGGGAGGACAATCTACTCGGTTGGGAGAATACTTATACCAATAAGAATGAGCCGATTGAAGCACCACTAATCCCCTATGCTATTCCCGCTCAGAATATTGGCTATGTGAGCAGCCCGGTGCACGTACCATTTGGTGCATGGAGAAGCGTTGATCACTCTCAACATGGTTTCTTCACTGAATCATTCATCGATGAAGTGGCTAATGCTGCTGGCAAAGATGCGTTCGAGTTTCGCGCTGAACTACTCAAAGACAGTCCGCGGCACTTGGCCGTTCTAACTAAAGCTGCAGAGGAGGCGCAGTGGAGCAGACCATTGGCTGAAGGGCGCGGTCGCGGAATCTCCTTACAGGAATCGTTTGGGTCTATTGTCGCTCAAGTTGTTGAGGTGACTGTGGTTGAAGGTGACGTATCGGTTGATCGTGTAGTCGCAGTAATTGACGCTGGTATTGCGGTTGCGCCAGATGGTATTGCAGCACAATTGGAGTCGGGGATCATCTATGGTCTTACCGCGGCCTTACACGGTGAGATCACGATTGAGAACGGTGCGGTAGTCCAAAGCAACTTTCATGACTATCAAGCGGTAAGAATGAACGAAGCGCCCAACATCGAAACCCATGTTATCAACAGTGGGCACGCTATCGGCGGTGCAGGTGAGCCAGGCACGCCCGGTGTTGCGCCAGCGTTGGTGAATGCAGTGTTCAATGCAACAGGGACTCGGGTGCGTCAGTTACCCTTGAATCGCTTCGATCTCAATTTTCAAGTAGAAGAAAGTGGAGTAGTAGGGTAGCAATTCGACTATTGAAAATGTCTACCCCTGACAGAAATAACCCCGGACTCATAAAATTCATGGTCCGTTATGCTAAATGCTAAGTGCAAGAAATAAAAGGAAAAATGGTAGGCCCACGAGGACTACAAGACCACCGTAACACCAGACCGGACGGCAGTGAGACATAGTCTATAAATATAGGCGCTTTTTTTATCTTTTGTGACACTAAGGCACAAGCTAGTCGGTGAAAAAGGGAGGGTAAAAACTAATCCTAATTATTCCACATTCACTGTAATATAACCGTCATCATACAGCCCGCCATCATCTGCACGTCCCCAGAGTATATAGGTCCCAGGTTCATCGAAAGTCGCGGTTACTTCAATCATGCCGTCTTCCGGAATTTCAGGTGGCAGCCATAATCCACCCCATGGCGAGTTAGCTGCCACGCGGGTGTCTTCCCATACTTTAGTCTGGGGAGGATCAAATGTAACCTCACCCGCCCCTCGATAGATATTCCAGCTCAGGTATAACGCATTAATTTTGTTCACGGTGGGTTTTTGAGGCGCCCTAAACATGGCGCGATGCAGGTCACTTTCGTCCCGTGAGGTGACTGCCCTAGATCTTGGTAGCCCATCATCTACAAGGTGAGTCCTCAGAGTTATTGCTTCACCCACTTTAGCTGTACGCACAACATCGCCTTGAACTGTAAGCGATGGTGGAACGTTTGCCCTGGACTCTGGACTACTGACACCAATCCCAAGGGACCCTGTTTCAGAAGCGATTACTATATTATCAACTAAATAATCAGGCTTTAATGTTCCATAGGCTTTCGCTGCCACGCCGTTAATGTTCAAGTCCCAGACTAACTCTCGGTCACCCCAATCTGCAGGCACCGTAACTTCGAAAGTGAAACGATTTCGGCGCGGCATGAAATTAGTCGGCTGGCCTTGGTCCGCATCCCCGGGCGAGAAAAAATTATTGTCTCCAACTTCTATGAATGGCATTTCTTCCCAGTTTTCGTTCATGTAACCGAACATTAAATTAAAGGTTCCGTCAGAATTTGGGTGCCAACCCTCAAATGAAGGGTAGACAGGCGCCCCATGCAATAGAGTTTCTGCAGTAACTACAGCAGGTGATAAAATCAATAGCCCAGCAAGTAATAGAGATCTGCTGCGGCTTCCAAATTCAATCATAAAAATATTCATAATCGTATCCACGTCCTCAATTATTTTTTCTACTCTATAGTACCTAATCGTCAGCGTCGGTAACTGGTGACACAAGAGTTGCCGTGCAGAGTGGACACCCCACTACGTGATCGTTAGGGCCTAAATTGAGAATTTGTTGCCTTTCCTCCATGGCTTCTAAGAATTGTTCTTGATTCATGGAAACCCGAATGCCGAGATCGAGGAACATATTCTGGGTAGAACGGTTACCAGATCCCTGCCAGTTGCGCGGATCAGGAATGTTTATATTAGTATCCGTATTATTCATATAACCAGTGATGTGAAGGATAGTGCCTTTGGGTAGTAGTGGTGCCGCCGAATCTTGAAATTGATAGGTTCGTACCCAGTTGTGGTCGTAGCCTACACAGGACAACGTCTCGACTTGATGACCCCAGATCGCCTCTAGGCACATTCTAGATCCAGGGGCGTGAAGGTGAGGTTCGAAAGAGACGATTTTGGTATGGGACTCAAGAATACTGTATGCATGAAGTTCCTGATCTGTCTGATTCGGCGCAATGCTTATATCTACTCCATTGCCGGTAAAATTAATCGAATCTCTATACTTGGGTTCAAAGCCCCTGTCGTGGAAAGTAAACCCAATCTCAAGGTGACCGGTGGTATCTCTGCCGTTTGAGTGTAAATGAATCGAGTCAGAAACTATGGCAGACCCTGCTTCTAAAAGACGGCCGGTATTGGCGTCGAAAATATCGGCGTTACGTCCGACTTCATGCACTGGCCATGGATTACTGAATATTCCGCGCTGCGGATTTCCTTCTTCATCCAATTTTGCGGTAAACCAGAGCATGTGATGGAATATGTAGCGCCCGCCAACGGTCCCGGCAAGTTGGGTCATATCGACGTCATTAACCTCAACGACCTCCACTGACTTGATATATCGATCTTCGGTCATTCCCGTTGGTACGGTCTCCAGTTCGCCCCACCAGTCAGCGGTTCCGGCTAGCTTGGTAATTTCAGGAAGTTTGACGACTAGGTCTGGTTTACCGGCTTTCCATTTGATGCTGTCATCGAAAGCCAGAGGCTCCGGTGCGTCCGCAGAATCCCCCTTGGGAGTGCCGCTTCTAGCCCACATCGATATGGCGGCAATTTCCTCATCGCTAAGGGAAGTGTCATTCTTGAAGCTCTGAATGCCGATATTCTTCTCTACATACCATGGTGGCATGGCACCAGCCCGGTCTCGCAGGCTTGTCTTGAATTCAATCAGTCCGGCGAAGGGTGCGACTTCATCGTAAGTCACCAACGGCATTGGGCCGCCACCACCAATCCGGTGGCAGTTCTGGCAGCTGCGCTGCAAGATTGGTTCGATGTCTTTGTGGAAGGTAATTTCGCTGGATTGGCCATATGAGAAGGCTGGAAGAGCCAACAATGATAATAAGACTGGCAAAAGAATTTTACTGGAATATTTCATAGTTCCGTCCTTTGTTTAGGAGACTGATTATACACCTATGACTGGTTGGCAGGTCTTTTTATCTTTTCCCTGTCGCCCAGCATCTAAACTATCAATGTATCTCAAGCAGGAGCTAAATGTATCACTTTCACGGGCAAAATTGGAATGTTATATACCCATTCTTTGAGGATTCTACATACCTATATTTAATATTAATTCAATCAGAATGATATGGCAGGGTAGTCAAATACTTAAAAAATTGTCGAAGATGGGGGATGCGAAGTGCCCAGGGAAGAAATCTGCTCATGTAACACCCATAGCTAGAAGAGACTAGTAAGTATTTACGAGAAGGGAGCTGCGTGGGCAAATAATTCGTATTATTTGCTCATAGACCATTCCACTTCAGTCCCCATCGCTGAAGCGATACCAGTAATAAACTTTAGCGACGGCTTGGCATCGCTCTGCGACCGTTCACAATTGGCGGAAAATCTTCTACCTCGTCGTAGACAGCTCTAATAAATCGATCTCTATTCTGTTGCGTTGCTCCGCGAGTGGATTGTTCATAAGGTGCAGTCAAATCTGTAGCCAGCACTTGTTCTAGTGAACTGCCTTGGGTCCGCAGAACTGAAACCTTATCTACGATATCGGCTAGCATGTCACGATAGGGAATTAGGTCATCGCGGCGAATCAATGTTCCATGGCCTGGAACTAGCCAAGTAGATTCATCGGCTATTTCTCGAAATAGATCTATCGCTTCGATAATGCCTTTGATAGAACCACCGCTTGTTTGGGCAGCAAAGGGAAAACCATAATTACGATAGAAGTCTTCAATGTAGATTACGTTGGCTTTCCGAAAGCGCACGATGGTATCGCCCGCGGTATGAGATGGCATAACTGGTATGAAATCTATGGTTTCACCATTCATATTTAAAGTAACCGCGGGCTTACCGGGCGCTGTGGGGTCCCAATCGTAGGTGACGACAGGGACGCCTGCCCGATCTTGCTGAGGTGCTGACCGACCGCCGGGTCGCAGCGGATTGATCATGTCGAGCCGCAGGTTTTCTTGAGCAAAAATCAATGCGCCTTGCTCAGCAAAAAAATCATTAGCGCCGGTGTGGTCACTATGAATATGGGAATTAACGACTACTTTAATTGGCTCGTTAGTAAAAGTGCGAATAGCAGCGAACGTTTTTTCTGCCACTTGCCGGTTTTGGGTGTCTACCATCAAAACACCATCGGGGCCGTACAGCACCATTACCCTGCCGCCAGATCCATCCGGGTGAGCGCGATCAAGCTGAGCCGAGCCATGCAGAGTGACGAGGTTCGGTGAAAATTTCTCCGTTACCTTAATTTCCACACGGTCCCAGGGGGTTTGATAACCTTGGGGGTAATTATAGTCACTTTCGTCCGTTGGAATCAGAATAAGAGGGTATTGCTCTTCCTGCGCCGACAATGCCAAAGGTTCGAGTACAAACAAAATAAACCCTATGACCAGTAATTCTACTTTTCTCATGTAACTGCTCCATCAAAAGTTAAGTCGTCAGGGTAATCTGAACAAAACATCTTGGTAGAAGTTCGCAGTGCCCTGATATAACTGATTGGCTGAATTTGACCTATAAACTTAGCGACGCCCTAATCCAAATTCATTTCCTACTTCCACTACTTTGCCATCACGAAAATGCACTTCGATGTATTTAGAGCCACTAACAGGCTTTCCGTTTTCGTCCCTGAGTATCGCGACGCGCTCTTTCGTTTTGGTATCGAAAACATCAGGAGTATGAGTCCAGGCATATTGACCATCAAGACTAAAAGTCACCCACCCATGTCCACCCTGGGTTAAGTCTAGACGACCGGTTTGCACAGGTGGCATTTGCGTATTATCGAAGATAAAAAGCCTGCGTCCTTCTTGATCACTAATCCAAAGTTCTGACTCATCGGGCAAAAGGGCGGCGCCATGGGTGCGCTCTTCAGTTGACTCAGCATCTACCAATACGTGATGTAGTATTTTTTCTTCTCGCAGATCTACTACGTCGAAACCGATATGACTGCCTAAGCTCACATAGGCAATAGTATTGGTACTATTTACTGTATAGGGGAAAACTCCTAAACCACCGTTCTCGCCAACTCCAACAATTTGGGCGACTATCGTTTCATCCTTAGTATCGAGCATCGTCAGCATTCTAGAAGTGCCAAGGTAAACATAGCGACCATCTACACTTACTAAACTATTGTGCGCTCGGTTACCGATAGAGACATGTTTGATCATGCTGCCATCGTCACCATTAAGTACTAGTAAGCCACTGTCATCACCTTCAACCCACCAGCCAGTGGGTACATACACTTTGTCACCGTCTAAGGTTACGGAAGATCGATCACTACCAAATTCATATTTCTTTTGCCAAGTAATCTCTTCCGTCTCTAGGTCAAAAGCTCCGATGCCAGGTCCCTGCGTTGAGAAATATGCGCTGTGAGTATTTTTGTTGGCCGCGAAACCTCGAAGTCCTTCTGAAAATTCGGGGATATCAACCCTGCGCACTAACTTATGACCGTCATCGATGTCGAAAATCAGAATACCAGAGCCTTCAGCCTGTCCTTGCTCTTGGGCGGCATCGGGAGTACTAAGATAAAGATAGCGTTTAAGCTCACCCTGGGCTTGGGCTTGTAACGAAGCGGTTAAGATCAAATATCCAGTAATTAATGGGAGAAGATGCTTGCGCATATTTATAACCTCCATACTTTTGAGTATTTAGCTTGGTACTATAACAATTAATGGAAGTGGAAAGACCTTTAAATGCATTATTTCTCGGGGCCGCCTTGGGCATCAAACTCTCGTAATTCCCCAACCACTGTAGGTAAGAATTTGCATAGTTATTCAACAAGGATCAATGGTGGCAGACCGAAAAACAAAAAAAATAGATGTAACCTTCCTCGGCGCGGGGAATGCTCGCAACTTTAATTCCAGATGAAAGGCTTGAACCTATATCCGAAATAGCATCAAATGCTTGTACTTAATGACTTTGAGAATATTTAATGAATAAGTTAGTAACCCGTCGCGAATTCCTTAACTTATTAGGATCAACTGGGGGGGCTTCGGCGGCACTTAAAGCAGGCGCGGCGCTAGGGCTTTTGCCCGCGGCGAGTATCGCGAAACCTCTCGATCTTCTTGCCCTCGGATCAAACAACAAAAAAGTGGCCATTCTTGGTGGCGGACTGTCTGGTTTAACGGTTGCGTATGAGCTGAGTAAGCGTGGATACGACTGCACGATTTTAGAAGCTTCTCACAGATGTGGAGGAAGAATATTTACAGTTCGTCATGGGGATCTCATCGATGAAATTGGTAATAGACAATACTGTGAATTTGACGAAGAACCGCATTTATATTTTAACGGTGGTGCTGCGCGCATCCCAGGTTTTCACCATAATTTACTATCGTATTGCAAAGAGCTAGGTGTCGAGCTCGAAGTTTTCGTAGGAGAAAATAATAATGCCTACTTTCAAGATGATGCCTTACTTGATGGTAAGCCGATCCGTGTAAATGACTATAAGACAAATATTCGTGGTTTTCTTGGTGAGATGCTAGCCAAATCGATGTCTGAACAAGAAATGGATCAGCCGTTCACTGAGCAAGAAGCAGAAAACCTGCTCGGTATTATCCGCTCGTTCGGAGATTTGAAAGAAGGTGATCTTTATAGGGGTAGCTCCCGAACTGGTTACAAGACTGGCGGATATATTGCTGATGGAGTGCAGAAAGATATCATCGCGTTTCGTGACCTTTTACAAACCCAATTAGGTAATCAGGTATTTACAGCTTATGAAGGGGATCATGGGCCTAGTTTACTTCAAGCTAAAGGTGGCATGGATAATATAACCGCCGGTTTTCTTAGGAAGATCGGGGAGCAAGTAAAATACCATGCAATGGTCTCAGCTATAGATGTAAGTAATGATGGTGTGGAAATAGCATACGACCAAGATGGGACTAGACATGCCTTAAAAGTTGATTACTGTTTTAGTTGTATTCCTACACATTTGATTACCGGATTAGAGCATAATTTTCCAGGTGACTATGTAAAAGCCCTGAAGTATGTGCGAAGAGGAGATGCGTATAAAGCAGCCTTTCAAGCAAAAGAAAGGTTTTGGGAAAAAGATGGCATTTATGGAGGAATCACTAAGACGAATAGTCGGAGTACCGGCATTTGGTATCCTTCACATGGCATGCACCAAAATAAAGGTATTCTTCTTGGGGCTTATAATTTCCGTGGAGGTTTGTACCACACAAATATGTCACAACAGGAGCGGATTGAAGCTCACATTAAGGATGGAGAGAAAGTACATCCTAATTACCGTAACTTAGTTGAAAAACCAGTCACAATAGCTTGGCATCGAATTAATCATATGCTCGGTTGTGCTGCAAGTTGGAATCGAAGTTTTGGTACTTGGACTCAGGAAGAAAAACTTATGTTCGACACGCTTCAGGCACCAGTTCATGGTCGACATTATATTATAGGTGACCAAATTACCGTAAATGTGGCCTGGATGGAGAGTGCAATCCGGTCTGCTCATTGGGCTTTGGAAGATCTTGATCAGCGAGTTCGAACCGAATTAGGATAGGGGAAATCTGTATTATCAATAAAAGATACATGACCCTTATGGGGAAAACAAAGTGAACAGAAAAAGTCTAATCGGTGCGATGCTCACAATTCTCTGTTGGCTACCATTTCAGTTGCAAGGAGCAGAAGAAAGAGAGCCCTATGATGATCGCTATTGCACTACTTGCCATGGTGCTGACGGCAGGGGTAACTTTGGCGTACAAGCACCAAGGTTAGCGGGCATGGAGCCCTGGTATTTGAAACGTCAATTAGAGAACTTTAGAGCTGGAATTCGTGGGGCCCATCTAAAAGATATTGAAGGCATGGCGATGCGGCCTATGGCTGCCCAGTTAACGGATGAAGGGATTGCCGATGTCGTTGAGTGGGTGGGAGATTGGAATTATATCCCAGCACAGGTGACCATTGAAGGCGATAGTGCTGCGGGTAAGCAACTCTATTTACAGTGTGCTACGTGTCATGGAGACGAGGCTCAAGGTAATGAGACGTTGGGAGCACCTGCGCTTCGCGGACAAAATGATTGGTATCTGGTAACACAGCTTAAAAACTTCAAGAAAGGTTGGCGTGGCAGCGAGTCTTTGGATAATTATGGTCAGCAAATGATGCCGATGGCTCAAATTCTGACAGATGACGATTCAATCAACAATGTAGTGAGTCACATAAATACACTCGGAAAAGATTAGGTGAAATCATTCAGGTAAATACAATGTAGAAGGAGCTCGCCAGATTTTTTACAAGGCTTTGTATTTTAGAGTGAGGCGAAGCAGCCGGCAAAATACCCTTTGTCTATTAGTAAATAGCCAATAACTTTAAATCTGGGCGAAGAACTCGAAGCCCTTTGCAATAGCAGCGCTGCGTTTTATACGAGCCGGAAATAAATGTAAACCGCCATCAGTGCAAAAAGGCTAATAATACTAATTATGCTCCAAACTCGTATTATTGCCCCAGGCTGATTATCTTTTTCGACTTCATTGCTAAATATTGCTTTATGGTTTAATAGCGCAAGAAAAGGGCCTATCAAAAATACTATTACCGATGTCATGTCCATAAAGCGTGTAAAGGAACTCAGCACTGCCTGGATCACCAGCAGAGCAGAGCAGCATAAAAGCACTAACACTATGCTGTACCTGAACTTACTGTTCCAGTTTTTATTAGGCGCTGTTTCCGCACCTATAGCTATTGCCATTCTGGTCATTCCGTCCGTTACAGTCAAAGTCGTGGATAGCATCACAAGCAAAGCAGTAATGGCGATAACGTAGAAACTCCAATCTCCAATTAGCGATGTGTATACCTCAATCAATCTTCTGGCGAACCCGACATTGTCTGTTGGCATCTCTATATCACCACCGTAAAGTACGGCCGTACCCAAAAAAAGAAAGAAGATAGCCAACACGCAGCTTGTGAGGTAGCCAACGTTAAAGTCAAAGCGTGACTCTTCTTTGGACGCTCTTTGTCCCAATTCGTTTGCTCTTGCTACAGTCCACAGGGACTGGAGAACAGAAGCATCTGATGGCGAAGGCATGAAGCCTATCAATGCAACAATAAATATTATTGTTGGTATATCGAAGTGGGGTAGAGAAAAAGCAGACAATGACAAATCAAGTCGGCCAATAACTAACAACATACAAAATGTGGTTAGAAGCGTAAAACCAAAAACCACAATTTTTATCACTCGCTCTAGAGCTTTATATTGGCCAGTCGTCAACGGCACGCTAACTAGAATTAAAAGGACCGCAACGCCCATGACAGGGCTGGACTCAAAACCGATTGCAACTTGCATTAACCCTGAAGTGAAAAGAGAAACTGCGGCAATTATAAATACCATACTAAATAGTTGGCTAACTGAGAAAAGAGTGAATATAACCCAGCCCCTTTCTCGGTAGTTTGTAACAAGGTTTTTCCCTGTTGCTGCAGCGTATTCCCCACCAAAGCGAAGACTAGGGTATTTCATAACACAGGCAAATATCACCACAAGTAGCATACTTAACCCATAATCAGCGCCTGCTCTTGTGGCCTGCACTAAATGGGATACACCAACAGCAACTGCTGCATAGAGAAGTCCAGGCCCAAGTGAAGCTATTGCATGTCGAAAATTAATGATCAAAGAAGATGTCCTGGAAGTGGATCAATTTGGATTTCTTAAAGCCGGTGGCTAACCTAACCAATTTGAAGGTAGATAGTAGTTGCGAAGAAAATTACGGTCAAGCGCCGATCTATTTTTTTGAAAAATGATTTAGGATTTTTAATTTTCCCGACACGTTAAATTTGAACGGGGTTGAAAAAGCTGTTACACATAACGTTGACCTCTATTTTTGATCTGCTTTATTTCCAGATAAAAGGGGCAGAAAATTGTTGAGGTGGCATATGGCAATTACGGAAGAAGACATAACTAAAATCGTTGATCAGCTAGAAGAAGCTGAACAAACAAAACAGCCTATAGAGCATATATCAAAGCGTTATCCTGATATGACTGTTATAGACGCTTATTCGATCCAACGTGCTTGGGTTAATTTAAAACTACAGTCTGGGCTGCGGCGTATTGGTTGGAAGATAGGACTGACATCGCGAGCCATGCAACGTTCGGCTGGTATAACAGAACCTGATTATGGGCAGCTTTTGGATAACATGCTACTTTGGTCAGGAAGCAGGGTTAATGCACAGGATTTTATTGTGCCCAGAATTGAAACGGAGCTGGCCTTTCAATTGAAATCGCCTTTAAAAGGCCCAAACTGCTCTCTCTTTGATGTCTTATCTGCTACGGAATGGGTAATACCATCACTAGAATTAATTGATGCACGAGTTGAGATCGAAGATCCAAAATCAGGGGCGCGTCGCAAAGTCCTCGATACAATTTCAGACAATGCAGCAAATGCCGCTATTATCTTGGGCGGAACGCCTGTGCGGCCAGGGGCTGTTGACTTAACACGCGTATCTGCAACTTTGAGTCGTAACGAGATCGTGGAAGATTCAGGAGTCGCAGCAGCAGTGCTTACCCATCCTGGTCATGGGGTTGCTTGGCTAGCTAATAAGATCGCGGATTATGGAGAGCAGTTGGATGCTGGCAGCATAGTCCTCAGTGGCTCTTTTACCAGCCCCATAGCAGCTAGGCCAGGAGATACATTTTATGCAAACTACGGAGAGCTCGGTGTCGTTACAATAGGATTTGATTAGTGTATGAAATGTTGAATAACAAGAAGCTTGAATTAGGGCTTTTAGAGCAGAATAGTTTGATAGGCGCATGGACGAATCTAGCCAATCCCTTAGTTTGCGAAATCATCGGGTCACTGGGATTTGATTGGATATTGATTGATGCTGAGCATGGTCCAAACTCAGTGCCTTCAGTTTTGTCTCAACTACAGGCTATTGCGCCATACCCAACTGTTCCAGTAGTCCGCATTCCAAATCATGATGCATCGCTAATAAAGCGTTACCTCGATATAGGCGTCACAAATTTGCTCATCCCATTTGTGGATTCTGTACAGCACGCTGAAAATATTATTCGGGCGACTCGATACCCGCCGAAGGGAATACGAGGAGTAGGTGCGGGCCTTGCCCGAGCGTCACGGTGGGGTAGTAACAAAGAATACTTACACGAAGCAAATGAACAAATTAGCCTAATTGCTCAAATTGAGTCCTTAGAGGGGTTACATAATTTGGAAGAGATTGCCTCTATGGAGGAGATTGATGCCTTATTTTTTGGGCCAGCTGATATTGCAGCCTCCATGGGAAAGCTCGGAATACCGGATGATCCAAGTGTCAAGGGCGCGATATTGAGTGGTATTAAGCGTGCATCGGCACTGAATAAACCAACGGGTATTTTTTCAGGTGATAGACAATTTATCACTGACTGTGAATTAGCTGGTTGTCGCCTTATCGGGGCAACCTCAGATGTAAATCTTTTGGTTTCGGGAGGGAGATCTCTCTTAGAGAGTTATCGAGCAGCAAAAGAATAGTTTTTAACGATCTATATCCATGATTTTTATTTCCATATAGAGAAACGCAGGCAGTAGAAATTCACAATCAATGACCGGTGCGTGATTTGTTGAAGACGCGCATAACGCCTAAGAGATGATCCAGTGAAGGGGTGTCTATGCCTGCTAAACGTGCAATTTCCTGAGGAGCTTCCAGCAACGCACCGATTTCCAATTGTTTCCCAGCCTCGGCATCTTGCAGCATTGAGGTCTTGAACGCACCAAGTTTACGAGTTACCTCATGCCTATCATCAGCCGTTTGCTCGATGGGGCACCCAATTGCGGCGCCGATTCGCGATGCTTCGTCCATGACAGCTGAGGCAAAGGCTCTTGCTTCGGGATCATCGAGAATTAAATCGCAAGTAGCCCCAGTAATTGCAGACAGTGGATTCATTGTCATGTTTCCCCATAACTTGTACCAGATGTCGTAACGTATGTTCCTCGATACTGTTACATCAAATTCCGCGCTCTTCAAAAGATTCCCGACGATTTCAATTTGGCCCGCTGCCAAACCAGCGGCTGCACCAATAATAAAACCATTACCCATGACGTGTTGCACAACTCCAGGCTCATCAACAAAACACGATGCATGGACGACACCCCCCAATACCTGATTTGTTGGGAGCAAGGCTGCACAATCTCCAGTAGGATCCACCGAACGAAGAGGTTTTTGTGCTAAAGCACTTGGTGCACTTTCTAGAAACCACCAGGGCACACCATTCATAGCCGGTAAAATTATTGTATTCTGATTGATTAGTTCTTTTGATAGTTTGGCCGCTGTCGGTAAATCGTGAGATTTAACGGCAAACACCACGAGGTCCTGCAATCCCAGGTTTCGCGCATCATCACTAGCCAAAATTTGTTCACACAATTCATTGTTCTTATCTCTAACAAGCACACCCCTATCATTAATACGCTTTAAAGTTATACCTCGAGCGAGCAAGCTTACTTCAGCGCCTGTCCTTGCAAGCCTACTTGCGATCCAAAGCCCAATGGCTCCGGCACCTACTACAGTTACTTTCATTGACCTATTCTCTCTGTTTTTCGCTTAACTAATTTTTGCTTTGCGGTAATTAATTTTAAGTTGACCAGGGACTCTTTCATCATTACCTAGAGCCACTCTTCTTGCCTCGGCAGAGTCTGATGGTGGATGGCCGACGCTGCTTCTGGGCGCAGCCCCGGAGACGATCGAAGCAGTGAGTTTGCCGATCTTAGTGATCTCAACTTCAATCGTATCGCCTACATCTAATGATCTCGAATGACAAGGAGTACCTGTTAGGATAACGTCACCAGGCAACAAGGTGATATGACGGGACAAGTCCGCAATCATATAATCGGGTCCCCAAATTAATTCTTCATAAATTTTTGCTTCTTGCACCAGCAGCCCGTTTCTAAAAGTACGGATCGACTGCTCCCTTGGATCGATTCCTGACACGATACCCGGGCCAATGGGGCAGAAACCATCACATCCTTTTACCCGCAACATAGACCCTGAATCAGTATCGCGAAAGTCATGTAACCCCATATCCAATGCAGGACTGAACCCAGCAATGTGATCCCACGCCTCTTCAGGAGTAATATTTCGCGTTTCCTTACCAATGATTGCAGCAAATTCACCTTCATAGTTCAGGTATTTGCAGTCATCGGGTTTGATGATTTCACCACCATGATTATTTATGGCTGTGATCGGCTTCATAAAATACGTTGGGTGTTCGGTAGGCTGAGGATTATTTCGAGATTCGATTCCTCGGGACTTGTAAGTTAGATGTGGGCAAATAATTTTAGTTGGTACGCATGGGGGCAGGTGGACTACATTATTTTCAGACAGCTCCCTGCCGTCATCTAGAACCAATAACCCAGCATCGTTAACGGTTACCCAATGAGCATCATCGCCAACTAGGATGTGACGTTTTTCTTTTCTAGGACCATCAAGTACAGACATTGCTATACCTCAAACCAAATATGAATATTTCCGGTGCCATGCGCATTTTCGTATTCTGAGAGGGGCGTCCCTACTGCAGTGCATTTTATACCACCTAACGCACCTATCATTTGAAGGTAATGCGCACCCCGAGCTTCCCAAGGGAGTTTTTTATATTCAGAATCAAATTTCTCTAAGATTGTAGCGTGCTCTCCTTGGCACAAATACTCTATCGCTCGATAATCGCTTTTCCTATTATATTCCGACGAGACGTTGTCTGGATGATAGATGCGAGGATGCTTTGGGGTCTCGTTAATATTTCTAAATTTATGACTTAGTGCGCCAGACGCGAGCAGCACAACAGTTTGTCCGCTTCTCTTGATTGCTTCCCCAAGAACTGCGCCCATTTCTAAATAATTTTTGGTTGATGCAGTTTGGCAAGAACCTACAGACACTACTTTTTCGTCGTTCACCAACGCGTTTACAATGTTGATCGTCGCATAATGTCTTGCCATCGTTGGCACATCGATTGCTCTAGCAATTACTCCTTCTTCGAGAGCCACTTCTGCACACAGTTCAGCAAATTCAGGCGCGCCCTTATAGTCATACTCCTGACCATACAAATACCACGGCATCTCGTCAGAGACATAAGTTCCTTCATAGTGTTCACCAGCATCAATCAGATGACAACCAGTAGTGAACCAATGCGTATCAAGTATGACGATGATGTCAGGTTTGACACTATCTATTTTTGCTCTTACGCGAGCAAACCCTTCAATAAGGTCAGAATCCTGCCCATTACCGGCAGTCACTCTAAAACTTTTGGGCTGAAATAGGCCTGGATGGTGAGATACCAACGCAGCGCCAACTATTTTTCCTGAGGTCAATGTTGCCACCTTCTATCTCTGGGCAAAGCTGGGAACAAATGGCTTCTTTGGGATCACCACATCTTTTACATCGCAGAAAAAATCAAAACTCCAGTCGCCGCCTTCACGGCCGTTACCGGAATTTTTACACCCTCCAAAAGGTGCAGCCAAATCTCGAATTCCAAAAGAGTTTACCCAAATGAAGCCTGTTTTGACTTGATTAGCTACTTGTTGCGCATGTAACTGTTTTCCAAAGCAAACTCCGCCCAGTCCATATTTCGTGCCGTTTGCCATTGCAATTACCTGTTCATCAGACTCGAATGTCTGAAGAGTTAAGACTGGGCCGAAAACTTCTTCTTGTACGATTTCATCTTCTTGGTTCACATCGCTGAGCATTGTTGGCGCATAGTAAAGGTCACCAGCCTCATGTAGTTTTCCACCCCATAGAATTTTTGCTCCTTTTTCAACAGCTCGGTGGACATAGCCTTGGACGCGTTCTAGCTGCTGGGGGTGGATTAGGGGGCCTACTTCGGTCTCTTCGATTTGAGGATCGCCGACTAATAAAGCGGATACGTAAGATTTCATTTTATTAACGAATTCGTCACAAATATTTTTATGCACGAGGAAACGAGTCCCTGCCAAGCAAACTTGTGTAGCATTCCGATACATTAACGCGCCAGTTTTCGCTGCCTGCTCAATGTCGGCATCTTCTAATACAATAAAAGGAGACTTTCCACCTAGCTCTAGACTGCAAGGAACAAGATTCTCAGCAGCTGACTTTCCAATAAGCTTAGCTGTTGGGATAGAGCCAGTAAATGAAATACGAGCAAGTCGAGGGTCCGACGTCAAAAGCGCACCGGTTGGAGAACCTGGGCCTTGAACCATATTCAAAACGCCTGGTGGAAGTTCTGCTGCATTAGCTGCTTCCAGCAACAAAGCGCTTGATAAAGGAGCCCACTCAGGGGGTTTGATTATGCAAGTGTTCCCAGATGCTAATGATGGGCCTAATTTCCATGTAGTTAGCATCAACGGTGCATTCCAAGGAATAATTATTGCACATATCCCGGCGGGGTCGTGACGTATATGGTGGGTAGCTTGTGGCGTCTCAATAATTTTATCCTGCAATGTAAGAGCAGCCTCTGCAAACCACGTAATATTGAGCATGGAACGCAGAATGATTCCGTGTTGGAGTCGGGAAAGTAGGATTCCCGCGTCAGCAGACTCAACTTCGCAAATAGCATCTTTTCGCTTTCCAATTTCCGCCGCGAAACGTTGAAGGTATGGTAGGCGCCCTTCGGCGCCTAGATTGGCCCAAGCAGGGAATGCAGATTGGGCTGACTCAATAGCGGCATCTACGTTGGCTGCAGAACCTGAAGCCATTTCAGTTAGGTGTTCACCATTTATTGGTGAAAAGACATCAAAATGGCAGTCTCCCTCAATCCATTTACCATCGATATAGTGAGAGGTAGAAACAGAATGTCCTCTTACTTTGGGCATATCATTAATCTCTATTTTATAGAATTATGTTGTGAATCAGATTCAAAATTTTAGGAAACTATTTAGAGGCGTTTAAGGACTCATTAACGTGAATTGAATTTATTTATCTGATCAGGGTAGCGAGCGTAACCAACCTCACTATCCAGAACCACAACACCATTCGTTTCAACAAACTCAGAAAATGTTTGTATCATATTTTCAACCCTCGCAGGATGTACAGTGCTTAAATCGTTTATTTCTCCGGGATCCAGCTGCAAGTTAAATAATTCCCATCTTTTTTGTTCCCAGCTCCAAAGCAGTTTCCAATCGTTTTCCCAGATCGCCTTGTTTCCATAGGTTTCCATCGCAAGACTGTCTCGAACATTTTCTATCGATGCAGGGTCGACCAATTTATGGGCTGCTGAACGACCTTGCATTGCATAATTTTGATCAGGCGGAATATTGGCAAATTCCATAAGCGTTGGGGCTATATCCATAATCGAAGTCAGTGAATTCATTCTTGAATTTGGCTGAATCGAATTAGGATGGGCGACAATAGCTGGAACCCGAACTCCACCTTCACCTAAAAAGCTTTTATATTGATTGAGAGGTCCCGCACTAACATGGGCCCATCCGCGACTAAGCGAGACATAAGAGTTAATTTTTCCCATATTTTCAAATGATTGATCAAAATTAGAGGGCAACCATTCTCGATTATCTGCAAGAGCGTTTTCAATGTCATTGCCCTCTGGACCGTTATCAGAGAGAAAAACAATCAACGTATCATCATACTGATTTGTCTCTTTGAGATAATCGATAAGCCTACCAACTTCAGAATCAAGGTATGCAATCATAGAGGCATATAGTTCCATGCGGCGAGCTTCTCGAGCGCGATCTTCTGAAGAAAGCTCTAACCATGAGCCGAGCGCAGAAGGAAAGGGCGGCATTTCGGCAGTTTTCGGAATGAGATCAAGCCTTTTGGCCGATTCAAAACGCTGGGCACGAACAACTTCCCAACCATCGTCATACGACCCATTAAATTTATCTCCCCAATCCTCGGGGACCTGTAATGGCCAATGAGGGGCCGTAAAGGCAAGGTATGCAAAAAATGGTTTGATTTCTTCTTGTTCGCGATTCTCAATATAATTAATTAATTTGTCTACATAAAATCGAGATGAATAAAAGTCATCAGGAAGGGATTCAACTAATTCACTATCTTCATAATACGTGGCTATTGGCGACGCTGAAGTTTGACCTGCCGCATCTGAGAAGTGGCTTGCACCTCCTTCCTGGAGATAAAAGGCCTTCTCGAACCCTCGGGCATAAGGAGTTGCTTCTTGAGCGGCTCCTTGATGCCACTTACCGGCCATGACAGAGTAGTAACCTGCCGCAGTAAAGCCCTCCACAAAGGAACCGATGTGATCCGGCCATCTTCCGCTGTAGCCTGATTGCCCACGCAATAATGGTAATCGCTGAGCCGCTATTGGATTAAAGCCATACCCAACCGCATGGCTGTCCATACCGGTAAGAAGCATGGCCCGTGAAGGGGCGCAAGTTGCATTAGCATAGAAGTTTGTCAGTAACGCTCCGGATTGAGCCAGCGCATCTATATTGGGAGTTGGTATTTCGCTTCCGTAAACTCCTAGATCAGAGAATCCTAGATCATCAGCTAGTATGAGTAAAACATTAGGTCGTCCAGTTAGCAGTTGCAGCTGGTCTGAGGTTGTTTTAGTGCAGGTAGTAAAAGTCGCGCAAACGGAAATTACAAAAAGACATCGCGATAATATTTTAGATAAAGCCATTACTAAGCCCAATACCGATTTTTTCGAGCGTCGATAATCACAAATTGGGGAGGGAATTGCTACGTAAAGTTTTGGCCCCCTCCTGGCACCGTCTACTCGTAATGCATGGCACTGCTCAAATGTAAACTAGTCTATAGAGAACGATATATCTCCCACCTCAGTTGAAATTATAATTTCCGGGCCTTAAAATTTAGTAGAAGGAGACCTGCTAATAAGAAGATAAATCTTGTCGATTATGCTAATAATTAAAAGCGAGATCAGCAATATTAGGATTTATTCCATAATTCTTAGTGCCCTGATTAGATGAACAAGACACAAAGTTAGATCTAGGTGCTCTCAGGGCACCAGGCCGTAAGAATTCGGTTAGTTTCCTCATATTCAGGTTCAGAAAATATTGTAATTAACGGTCGTATGGGAGTGATAATAATCCTCATCGTTTTTTTCGGCGAACGTAAACCTAAATCCTTCACTGTATGATGGCAATATCTAATCGAGGGCACGGCAATGAAATTTCTCCCTTTTATAGGCTATCAACTTCCTCTACTTTTAACTATCGCTAGTTGTAGCACCACTCCAAGCACATCAATTACTTATGATACAGCCCCAAAGCATGGTTACATTTACTCAAATGGCGAATTAATGGGCTTAGCTCCGGTGACCGTATCGACGGAGGACCACCAAGTAGGCAAGCATTACTCCTTTAATGAAATAACTGTGAATTGGCCTAGCGGGGCAATAGCAACTTTCCAAGGAGAGTTTCTTATTGAAAAACCACGTGATCATTTTTACGTGATCATAGAAAGGCCAGAAGATCACCCGGATATTGAAATTGACAACAGCCATGCGGCGAGAGTCAGAATGGGACTAATAACATCCGGGATTGCAAATGGCGATCGTGAAAATTTTGTGAATCATGGTTCCCTCTAGGCATCTTATTGTATAGCCATTGAGTCGGCGTCAATCATGCCCTCATGCTCGTCTTATAATGAGTGCGGAGCTTATGAAGCAGCGACAGTTTGTATAAAAGGCCAACAACGAATGTCAGAAGCTGAGGAATCCCCAATACTATTTAAATCAAGTGAACTTTGACCGGTAGCAGTGTAGGTGAGAAAGAAAGCTAGGCATATCGTTTAAACATTCGCACCCTTATACATACTATTGTGAGTAAGCGGTTTTAGGTGAGAATTATTATGATTAAGATTATCAAGTTAGTTTTTTGTGTAGCCATGGTCACACCTGTCTTTGGTGCAGAAAACACAATCTTAATTGTTGGTGGCACTGGAGAAAATTGCATTGAAGACCCTGGATGTATAAACCGTTTGCACCCGGATATACCGATTAATTATCGAGCTAATCCCGGGCAAACTATTTTATTTCGCGCTCGCGATGCTAACGACGTTCTCGGGGCTATCGAAGTACAAGCAACAGAACCGGAAACTTTAGAAAGAAATTTTGGAGCGGTGCATCCGATGTCGGGCCCAGTATACATTGAAGGAGCTGAGTCAGGTGATGTCCTAAAAGTAACTATCTTAAACATTGATCCCGGAAAATATGGATTTACTCGTGGGGGAAGTGGTGGATTTGTCCCTGACCTGGTGGGAGGAGAGTTCCTAGCTGTCTGGCGGCTAAATCGTGAATTCGCGGAAAGCGATGATATTCCAGGTATAAGGATTCCCAATGCAAGCTTTCCTGGCGTAATTTCTGTTCTTCCTGGCTCTGTTCAATTAGCGGATATACTTCAGCGCGAACAGCAGTTAGCAAACGCTGGCGGGCAGGTATCCTTGCCTTTCGCAGAGGGCGCATCCCCTCAATCCCTTTGCGGTCCTGATGGAAGTGCGCCGAACGAATGCTTAAGGACTATTCCACCAAGAGAACACGGTGGCAATATGGATATACGGTATTTGCAAGCCGGGGTGTCTATCTATCTTCCTTGTTACATCGATGGGTGTGGTCTAACCCTTGGTGACCTTCATTATGCCCAAGGGGATGGTGAGGTGTCAGGGACGGCAATCGAAATGTCGGCAAATGTCTGGGTGACCACCGAAATAATCAGGAATGGCCCTGACCTTTCTCGTGGGCCGCATTATGAGGGCATGTCTAAAGTACTAGACATTCCTTCCCGACGATTTTACGCCGTTACAGGAATTCCTGTTAAAAATCCTGGGGCGGCGCCCCCCGACATGAGTTACTTGAATTCAGATGTAGTGCCTGGTCTCAGTAATTTATCAAATGACATTAATCTTGCGGCAAGAAATGCGCTTGATGGAATTATCGAATATATAGTTTCAGAATATGGTTACGACCGAAATCAAGCATATGTCATTGCAAGCGTAGCCGTCGATCTACGAATCAGTCAGCTAGTAGATTCTCCTAATGTAGGAGTAACTGCATTACTACCATTAGATATTTTTAATGACCAGAGACCTTAGATCATTTTATGGCCGCATACGCAGCAACCCTCGTAGATGAAACTGACTAGTATCTGGAATCATTGTGGTGATGCTTTCTATTGGGAGATATTAGGGTAATTGCCAATATCGATGACTCAGTTTCTGGGCCTCGGTAAGCGGGTGCAGTTCACCAAATGTACTGCTAATTAGCACACCCACCCCAAAGGTACACTTCACATGTAGAGGGGTGGTTCCATCGGAGCCTTCTGCATACCATCCTTCTCGAACGGTGTGGAACTTTCGAGGATGAAGGAGTGAAGCTATAAGGATCTTTCTTTCCAGCCAGGCCACCTTTTAGTGAATGAAAATTCTCTTCTTGCATTAACTAAGCCCTTAATATTAATTTTAAAAAACCCTTAAGCATACTTGTAACGTGAAAAGGCTTTTAACATGACTAGCACACACAAAATTCAAC
>TARA_B110001454_G_C12723192_1_pt1 | contig 23165 bp, 18 predicted proteins | sample TARA_B110001454 | Tara Oceans TARA_B110001454 (sample SAMEA4397004) | marine metagenome | biome: Polar Biome; feature: [MES] marine water layer (ENVO:01000295) within the mesopelagic zone...; material: water (ENVO:00002006), including particulate matter (ENVO:01000060) such as...... | reverse complement strand
TTCCAACAGAATTTAGCTTCTTAGCCGCAAGCTAAGGAGCCAGTTCTTAATGTGAACCGCGGATGCGTACTGAACTCAGTGCCGATCGATTGCCATATAGAGTTTCTAGCGTATCGGCGGTTTCATTGATTACACGCTGATTCCACAAAGCTGTGTTTTCCGCGTAACCTAAAGCCATTGTAAAATTGCTTCGTTGAGCCGGACTCAAATTTTGTAAATTGTAGCGTGCCGAATTAAATATCAAACGCTCGGCAAATTTATCATAAGGCAATCCAGGACGTAATTTGATTGTCATATTCCTAACGGGCTGAGCAAAATGACAACTCATGCATTCTGTTTGCACCACTCCAGGCATTACTCTGGGATTTTCCACCATGTACACTCGACCCATCATTTCCAAAAGCTCACGTTCCGGCAGTGATTCTGCACGAGATCCATCTTCAATAAGTGGTTGGAAGTGTTTTGTCGCATAAGGTGGAACGCCACCCACTGACACGATATTTGAAAAAAGTTTGTTTTTTATTTCAAGGTAATTAAAAGGAATGTACGTTTCCCAATTGCGAAAGGGTTCTTGAATCGGTTGATATTCGGGAATGATCGCAAATTGATTTACCGACGGTTGATTCATATTAATCGGCAACTCCCAACCAGCAAATCCATTGGCACCGTCACTGCGACGTGATGATCGGAACGTGACCTTAAAAGCTGGACTCATATGAGCCATAACAACTTTCTTCAATTCTTGGTAATACGGTCCCCTGAAGCCTTCAGCCGCAATAGTTGGGTTCACTTGCAAAGGTAAGCTACCGCGTTGAGCCGTACGTCGCAGTCGATGATTGAGCGCTTCAAGTTTACTTAAAAACTGTGGCAGGTCCAATATCGTATGTCCCGAATGAATAGATGCTTGCGTGTAGATACCGCCATTGGAAGGTTTTTGCCACACCAGATTTATGTATAGCTGACGCAAGTAATGATCAATTCGGATAGCAATCACGCGGAAATCATCCGTCTGATGAGTCATCGGACGACGAGTTCCAATTTCCAACTCAAATCCAACAAAAAGATACTGCGCTGGGAACAAAAGCTCTCCCGTGCGGGTGACATCAGTTGGTTTAATTAAAAGATTCTCTTCACCAGCTCGGGGCACGGGAAGTAAAATCGTGATATCGTTCATGTCCAAGTATTGAGACCAAGAAAGCGATGAGAAAAATACCAACGTCAGGATTGCTTTGATAGCTGTCATAATCTCCCCTATGAAAAGACGGTTTAACCTACTGACTCAATATAAGAATGTCATCTGCATTTTTAAATAAAATAATTTATAACGAAATCATCTGTTGCCAATTTGTCCCTTTTCAAAGACTTAGTGGACAAATTGGCAATTAAAGACACCATCCAAAACTATTTAGATAAACCGCATCTAACTATCGATACGGGTGACTAAAGAAACATTTATATATACAATTGATCCATGAATCAAAAAGAACGTTTCTTTGTCGTAATCATCCTTTCCGTTGTCGCGTTTATGGTTGGCATTGATATTTTTACCGACTCGGTTGAGGGCGTACCTAATTGGCATTTGTTAGTTGAAGGCAGCACGGGTCTAGCAGCCCTGTTTGGAATTTTTTATTTTTTAAAAGGTTCTCTTACACTACAACACCAACTCACAGACTCAATGAAAGAAAATGTTAAGCTTACAAACGTAGCGGACGCTTGGAAAAATGAAGCTCAAAAATATATTGTTGGTTTATCGAACTCAATTGACCTTCAGCTTTCAAAGTGGAATTTAACTAGCGCTGAAAAAGAGGTCGCACTACTTCTACTCAAAGGGCTTTCCATAAAAGAAATTGGCGAAATACGAAATACTACAGAAAAAACGGCGCGAGTTCAGGCCATCTCAGTGTATTCCAAATCTGGCCTTTCTGGGCGATCCGAATTAGCTGCATTTTTTCTAGAGGACCTATTGCAACCTCAAAAATTGGAAAGTTCTGGGGAAAAATAAGACTTTCTGGAACTAACTCTTTTCTGATTCAGTCGATGAATCTGCTTCATCATTGTTTTTCTAACTTTCCTAAAATAGATAAAACGTGTTTTCCATCTTTCTTGGCAGTGATGGTTTCCCCTAGTCCAAATACTATCATCGAAACAGAATAGATCTGGCAGCTGTGGTCTGTGCCCCAGCTGCCTATCAAACCTTTATGAAACTTTAACGTCTTTTAATTCCTTGGGATTTTCCTTTTTTGAACTTAACAATTTACTGAAAAATCCGCCGTCCCCTGTTTGGATGTGAACAGATCGTCCTTTTGCGGTTTCGGCTTTGGGAAGGGCGATATTCAAAACTCCGTCGTCATAGTGAGCTTCAATTTTATCAACATTTATCGTATTAGGAAGTTCGAAAGATCTTTCAAACTTGCCGTAAGTACGTTCGTGTCTCAGCGTAGCTTGGGCACTTGATTCTCTTACTTCCTTATGGCGTTCACCAGAAACGAAAAGAGTACTTTCCTTTACTTCAATTTTAATATCCTCTTTTCTTACACCCGGCATATCGAAACTAACTAGGTAATGCTCTTTAGTTTCATTGATATCGCAAGTGGGTATAAAGCCAATTGTGTTGGCATAAGATGGTCTCATCAGGTTGTCTACGATACGATCGAAGTCGTCAAAAACATCACCAACCATTAAGGATGGGACGAAGTTTCTGCGTGACCAATTTGTTGATAATGGGCTTAACATTCTCATTGTATACCTCCTATGGTTAAAATTTATGTTTAGCTGCCATCAATATCTTTAAATTGTGCTGACCAATTTTTTTGTCAAGTTTGCAAGATTACTTACGGCTTCCAGCTACGGCTGGCGCTAAAATTTGTTTCAAAATAGGTTTCATAAATAATCCTCCTAGAAAAAACTAATTTTAAAAAAAGCTAGTGCACTCTGTTTAAATCTGTCAAGTTCCCAAAATTAGAAATTCAATAATGCTATTTTAAATCAGTAACTTACATCACATCTTGACAAGATAATATCGACGCTCAGATTTTTTTTAGGAGATTTATAATATAAAGTAAAATTACAAAGGAGGTAGCAATGAAAACTGTTTATTTAAGAAACAAGAAAGGATTTGATTTCTCAGCGATCAGAATATTTATTTCTCTCATCGCTATTCTTTTGTCTACAACGTTCCCGTCCGCACAAACAATACCTGAAAATTCAAGTATTGTAGAACCATCAATTATAGAAAAGCTATTAATAGATTTTAAAAATCAAAAGACTGACTTTTCATGCGCATCCCCCACTCCAAACTCATATTTTGACCAGACCTCTATTCTGCCTAAATGTCCGGTCGAAAATAGGTATAGTGACTCATTACAAAACAATTGAGCAATAAAATGATCGTTTTACCAAACTCGACAAGAACTGAAGCTCATTTTTGGTCGAGTATTATCTAGAAACCAAGTATACAAGTTTGAAAAACCAAACCACACTTAGGTCGAAAACTATTTTTTCATTTAAGGTTTTCTCGTTTCAGTACTTGAGTCGTTAGGGCAAACTCCGATCTAGGAATGCGCTAGTGATTGGTACTGAAATGGCATTTTTTAAAGCAAGCAAAAGCGAACACTCCAAAACGAAGTAAAAGTTACGTCTGCTTAGAAATGAAAATTTGCCACTTCTAAATACGACCAGCACTAAAAGGATTGCGGTATGAGCCATTTAATAAAACGAGATGAACCAAAAAGCACAATTGACTCCGTCATTGACCAGGTCGCGGACGTCGTATCTAACATAGCCGGAATTCAGCTTGGGGAAAAACAACGACCAATGGTTGAAAGCCGCCTACGTTCGCGAATGTTAAAGTTGAAAATAGACTCATTTAGCGACTACTTGAATTATTTGAACTCACACCTTGAAGTCGAAAGCCAAGCACTACTATCGCTGCTTACCACTCACCACACTTTCTTTTTCAGAGAATTCAACCATTTCGAATTTTTGCTAAACAAAGGTCTTTCACGTTTTATAGAGCGAGCTAAGCAACGCAAAGATAAAACTATTAGAGTTTGGTCCGCCGCCTGTAGCAAAGGACAAGAAGTCTATTCACTTGCTATGTTTTTTAGATTTCATCTAATGCACATGGCCCCAGACGTAAAATTTGAAATTTGGGGAACTGATGTGGACTCGGCATCAGTTAAGTCCGCAAAAAATGGAGTTTATAAAACGGACGAACTAAGGCAGTCTCCGGCTATGTATCTTGAAGGCAACTGGATCAGAGGAACCGGTAATGTCCAAAATTTTTCAAAGGCCAAAGATCATTTGTTAAATAGTTGTCATTTTGAAACAGTTAATCTTTTAAATTCAGAAACTTTTTTAAAAAACAAAACATTCGACTTAATTTTCTGTAGAAATGTTTTTATCTATTTTAATCAAGAACAAATTCAAAAAATCACTAAAGATTTTATGAAACACCTTGATTCAGATGGTTTCTTGGTCCTTGGCGTTTCTGAAACTTTAAATGGGCTCTCTCTTAATATCGAACCCGTAGGACCTTCAGTTTACCAACATAAAAAAGCCCACATAAAACCGACGCCGGAAAAACTCGTCACAGTAAATGGTTCTAGGCCGACTCCGAAACCTGCGCCTGAAAGACCAATCGAAGTTCTGTGCATCGACGATTCTCCTGTTATTCACACACTTTTAGGAAAAATACTAATTCCAGATCAAGGTTTTAAGATTACGGCAAAAGCCAATAACGGCCGTGAAGCCATTGAAATTTTGAAAACTAGAAAATTTGACGCCATTACTTTAGACATGCACATGCCTGAGCTTGACGGAGTTGGATTTTTAAAAGAATACAAAGATCGCTCCGCACCTATCGTCATTTTATCATCTGTAAATCGTGACGATCCATCTATTGCTCAGAAAGCACTTTCTCAAGGCGCTAGTGACTATATTGAAAAACCATCGCTTGAAAACCTAGCGCAAGCAAGCAATGAAATAAGATCAAAAATAAAGCTTCTTTTGAGTATGAAGAAATCTGCGTAGTTGGAAAATTAAAAGGTACAAAATCAGGTCAGAATTTATTTTAGCGCCGGAAGCGATAAAATAAATTCTGTTTTTTCATTTTCAGAAAGCCATAGTTCTCCCCCATTGGCTCTAGCTAGATCCCTTGAAATTTTCAATCCCAACCCAGTTCCATTTTTTCCTTTAGTAGTATAAAAAGGTAAAAACAAATGGTCTCTTTCATTTTTTTTAATTATCGGTCCGTTATTTGAAATTCGAATTTCGCAGTGTTCGGTTGACTCCAGAATTCGAATTTCAACTTCTCCATTTTTAACTTTTTTTACTTCATCAAAGGCGTTATTTAGAATATTTAAAATTATTTCTGAAACCTGAATGTCACTACAAAGGGCTCCTATTTCTTTTTCTGGCAAATGCCAAATGATTTTAATCCCAGCTCTCAGAAATCGGTTGGAACAAATTGCTAAAACACGATCTACGACCTGCGCTAAAACATTGGGACACATTAGGACTCCTGAACGACCTGCATGCAGCGACTGCAACCCGTCTACAATTTTTTCGATTCTGAGTGCCGTGCTTTCAATTTCTGACAAACGCGCAATGATAAAATCCCTATCCGGGGATTCCTTCTTAAACTCTTTTAAAACAAGGTACGCATCACCATAGATGATGGAAACTGGATTATTGATCTCATGAGCGATGCCGCTCGCCATTTGCCCAATTGAAGAAAGTCTTGACTGTTCATACAATGAAGCTTCCAAAGTTTTCGTTTTTTCTTCTAGTTGTTTTTTCTCGGTAATATCTGTGACTATTACAAAAAACCCGATTACTTCATCATCTAGAAAATGGGGTATATAATTGGCAAGAGTACTTTTTATCTGTCCATCTGGTGTTGGAATATCTCGTTCAAATGTTTGGGGATTACCGTTTAGGACTCCATTTATATATTTTAAATTTAAACTGAAGATCTTTTCACCAAGTAGATCGGATATGTTTCGGTTTCTGATTTCGCTTGGACTTTTTCCAAAATAGGTAGCATAGGCTTTATTGGAATGTACATTTATTAACTCTTTATTCCAATATCCAAGCATTGACGGAAAATTATCTATAAACTGTTGCAGTGCTTTTTCTCGAGTATTTAGATAACGCGCTTTAAACTCGCTCTCCCCAAATTTCATTTTAAGATCCAACAAGTCTTTTTTAAGATCTTCGATCAATTCGATACTATTTAGTTGACGTTCATTCTGTAACTTCGAGAGAATTTTTTCGATAATGTGTTCTTCTAGCATTTCACTGCTCAGACCACTTTTATATAGATCGCCCGAGATTACACTAGTCATTTTTCTAAACTCCTAATCAGATAGCCTTTACCATAAATTGTTTCAATTTTATGATCAAAGTTCTTAATTTTTTTTCTTAAAGTGGTTATGTGAATATCTAGAATTCTGGCTTCAGGAATATTGTCGGGCCATATCAAACGCTCTAATGTTTCGCGTTTTACGATTTGGTTTTTCTCAGTTATCAACTTTTCAATAATTTTAAGCTCAACCTGAGTTAAATGAATTAATTCACCATTAATTCTTAAATCGTGATTTTTAGAATCTATTTTTAAGTTACCTAAAATCAGAGATTTGGTGGGCTGCTTTTCAATTATTTTCTGCCTTAACAGTTTTGATTCCACTCGAACCAGAAGTTCGTCCGGATTAAAAGGCTTAGAAATAAAATCATCAACTCCAGCTTTATAAGCATCGATTCGATCAATTGACTCTTTTAATGCAGTAACCATTATAATTGGAATATTTCTGGTATGACTCGCTGAACGAATTTCCCGTACGAACTCAATACCACTAAGCCCCGGCATAATATTATCGATCAGTATTAAATCAGGCTTCCTGTCTAGTATTGAAGCAAACGCATCTTTCGCGTTTTCTACTAAAGAGACATCATAGCTTGAATGTAAGAAGTCTTTTATAATTCTTAGTAGAGCTGGTTCGTCATCAATGGCAAGAATTTGGGGACGTCTCATAAAGATACTATAGGCTGAATTCTGAAGAGATTGAAGGTGTTATAGGGACCTAATAGGAATCACAGACCTACGGCTAGATGACTCATTTTGAGATTGTTTCGGAGATTTAGAAATCTTCACTATAGATTTACTTAATATTTTAGTTCTTTGGTCCGAAACATCTGTAAGAGTAGAAAATAAAATTAGGACTTTTTCATGATTTTGAACCTAAGTACGGCTTTAATGTCGATGGAGCATTAAGAAATGAACGAGGAAAAAAAATATCAAGAATCAGCAGGTCGGTTTCTGTGTTTCTCTTTAGGAAATGAAAAATTTGCTATGCCTTTGTTGCAAGTCAAAGAGGTCATCGCCAATACCGAAACAACTAATATTCCGCAAGCAGCCCCTTACTTTAAGGGCATTATGAATCTACGTGGACAAGTTATTTCCGTTATCGACCTTCGCATCAAACTCAAAGTTGGAAAAATTGAAACGACACCTGAAACAACAATCGTCATTCTTGATTTGAATGGCTTATCACTCGGAGTCATCGTTGACTCCGTCAACTCGGTAACCAGTTTTGAAAATTCCATGATCAGCGAACCCCCAGTCCACGACTCCTCCACAAAAGCTGACTATATTTTTGGGGTAGCTAGGCATGAAAAAGATCTTACACTTTTAATAGATTTAAAAAAAGTATTGAACACTGATGACCTGAAAACCATGAAATCACAAATAACGAAGGCCGCGTGAGGAGAAAAATGAACTCAAATTTAAAAAATAACTTCTTAGGTTTTTTTATCGCCTCGATTTTAAGTTTTGGAGCATTGGGAAAAACTGAAGTCAGCAAACACGAAACAAAGACTGCTAAACAGCAAACGGAAGTTCATGGAACTACTGATCAAAAAACCTCATCTTCAAAAGATGGCTGGGCCGCCATCCAAGAAATCCAGGCCGGTAACCGACGATATGTTGAAGGACGCTTAAATAATTCTAACCAAGACAAATCAACACGAGAAAAACTAGCCTCGGGTCAACAGCCTCCTGTCATTGTTCTTTCTTGCTCTGATTCTAGAGTTCCTCCCGAAAAGGTATTTGATCAGGGACTTGGGCAAGTATTTACAGTGCGGCTTGCTGGCCATGTTTTAAATGCGGAAGCGATCGCCAGTATCGAGTATGCAATAGAACACTTAGGAGCCAAGGCACTCGTCGTAATGGGCCATGATTCCTGCGGAGCGGTTAAGGCTGCTTTGACAACTCCAGATGGAAAATCGGCAGGGTCACCCAGCCTTGATAGTTTAATTGCCAAAATCAAGCCGGGAATCTCGGCATTTAAAAATATTTCACCTGATGACAAGACCCTTGAAGGCCCCGTTAAGGCCAATGTTACGGCCACGGTTAAAGAACTTATCAAGAAATCAAAAATTGTTCGTGAAGCACTTGAACTTAATCACCTTCTTTTAGCGCAAGGTATATACCATTTGGCTTCTGGCGAAGTAGAGTTTTGGAGCCTTGGACAACCGGTCGTAATTTTCAATGACTCTAAGGCTGCGTCTCGCGGGAAAAAGAGCAGAAGTGCTGCCTCTGGCGAAGAAGACGACAAGTAATTTACGGTAGAAAATAAATTCGACTCACGTCGAAAAAATTTAAGGAGACTCTATATGAACGTTAGCTTCAAAGCAAAATTGTTAGGTCTATGCGCCTTCATGGCATCGGTCAGTATAGTTATAGGATCCATTTCTTACCGGGGTTTACACTCAGTGGAAACTACTTATGACAAGGTCACCCATGGTTCAATGCCAAGTTTAAACGCAGCACATGATATGTTTCTGACCTATAGGGCCATTCGAATTAATCTTAGGTTACTTGGACTAGCGGGACTTTCACAAGAGCAATCTAAATATTACGTTCAACACACAAAAGATTCGATTGCTGCTTATGAAGCCGCAGATAAGGAGTATCGGGAAATTCCATTTTTGCCCGGACAAAAAGAAAAATACGAAAATGTAAACAAGGCATGGTCGCATTTCAAAGAGATAGGAGTGAAAGCTTTGGCTCTTTATGACGACGGATCATCGTCCGCTAGAGAACAGCTTAATCAGATTTTCCTGCATGACTGTATGGAAGCCGCAAAACACTATACAGAGGCCATTGAAGAATTAGAAAAATTCCATCGCGAAGAGGCCGATCGTGACATTAAAGACGCGGAAGCAACTGGGCAGAGTACAAATCAACTCGTTATTTTTACATCAATAGCAGGAATACTTTTAGGTCTAATGGTAGGTTTTATTTTCTCGACCAAAGTAGCAAGCTCCATCACAGCGGTTGCTCAACAATTAGCTTCGAACGCAGACCAAGTTGCAGCAGCTAGCTCGCAGATAGCGTCCTCGTCTCAGCAACTTTCGGAAGCAAGCACAGAACAAGCCGCTTCGCTGGAAGAAACGGCGGCTTCGCTAGAAGAAATTACCTCTATGATTTCCAAAGCGACCGAAAATGCGCAAAATACATCTGAAACTTCATCAGAATCTCACAAAAAAGCAGAAGAAGGACGTGAGTCAGTGGATCAAATGCTCACTTCTATGGATGAAATAAGCCAAAGTAACGAGGCTATCTTGACTCAGATCAACGAAAGTAACCGTCAAATGTCTGATATAGTAAAAGTCATTCAAGACATTGGCAATAGAACTAAAGTTATTAACGAAATCGTATTTCAAACCAAACTACTATCCTTCAATGCTTCTGTTGAAGCCGCCCGAGCTGGCGAGCACGGCAAAGGTTTCGCAGTGGTTGCTGAAGAGGTAGGAAATCTGGCTCAAATGTCAGGAAACGCTGCTAAGGAAATCACCGACATGCTAGATGCAAGCATTTCCAAAGTTGAAGGTATTGTCAGAGATACTCAACAGAAAGTTGAAGGTTTGGTTCAATCTGGCAAAGCAAAAGTTGAGTCTGGCGTAACCGTAGCAAAACAATGTTCCGACGTACTAAATGAAATCGTTCAAAATGTTTCAAGAGTGTCTGGTCTATCGCAAGAAATTTCTCAGGCATCCAAAGAGCAAGCCCTTGGCGTTTCAGAAATTAACAAGGCCATGTCACAGCTGGACACAGTAACTCAGCAGAATGCGGCAACAAGTGAAGAAGCCGCCAGCGCCGCAGAAGAACTTTCTGGCCAAGCCGAATCCCTTAAGGCCTCAGTTGAAGATCTTATGGCGGTGATTACTGGAAATCGAAACTCTAGTGCTTCTGTTACTGTCCCACGACCGACTCCGACAGTCACCAAAATGCCTAAGTCAAATATCGTGCATATAAAATCGGCTCAAGCGAAGACTAAAAAATCTAATAGCTTTGAATCAAAGTCACTTCAAAAAGTATCTGGGGATGATTCATCAACACCCGATCGTGACGATGATGGCTTTAAAGACGTATAGTGAACAAAATTGATTCTATGACCGTCGAAGTATTTACGGATGAAGATTTTCTCTTTTTGAAAGAGAAAATCTTCCAGTTAGCTGGGATTCATCTAACTGAAAAAAAAAGGGAGTTAGTTCGCTCCCGAGTTCAATCCTTTTTACGGAAATCAACTTTTAATTCACTTGATGAGTTAAAAGTTGAACTTATGAATTCCAACCCGACGGTTACCCAACAATTCGTTAACTTGCTAACCACAAATAAAACTGATTTTTTCCGCGAACCCAAACACTTTGATTTTCTGATTTACAACCTCATTCCTCAATGGAAAAAAGAAGGAAAAACAGAAATCAAAATTTGGTGCTCGGCCTCTTCGACAGGTGAAGAACCCTATACTATCGCCATGGTATTGCTTAATCACCTTCCTAAAAACATCTCTTTTAAAATACTTGCAACAGATATAGACACGCAGGTCTTAAAAAAAGCTCAAAACGGAGTCTACCCGATTTCAAAAATTCACGAGATACCCGAAGAATACCAACCATACCTAGTCAAAGGAACAAACAGGGCGAATGGTTGGTTCAAAGTATCAGACGAAATCCACTCAAAAATCTTGTTTAAGCCACATAACCTAGTTGAAAGTACATATCCTGGTGACGAAGTCTTTGATTTGATTTTTTGTCGAAATGTCCTTATTTATTTTGAAAGACAGACGATAAATAAACTGATGGAAAAATTGCATTTATCACTTAAACAGCCAGGGCATCTTTTCATCGGACATTCAGAGTCGATTCCAGGAACACAGCATTTATTTGGACCGATTCAACCCGCGGTGTTTAGGAAAATCTCAAAATGAGCCAAGAAATCGTTAGTCTAAATATTGCTGAACTTGTCGTATCCAAAGAATCCGTCGTGGTAAGTACAGTTCTAGGCTCATGCGTTTCAGTATGTCTTTTCTCTGAAGTAGTAAACGGTGGTGGGGTCATTCATTACGCGCTTCCTGAACTTCCAATTAATTCAATCGACAATCCATTGCGCTATGGCGACTATGCCATAGAACAATTGATTTTAGAAGTTTGCCATCACCTGGACGTAAAAAGCCATCAACTCAAAGCAAAACTTGTTGGGGGTGCCAACAATATAGCATCAGAACACCCGTCTCAACATGTCGGCGCTGAAAACGTAAAAATGGCCAAGAAAATGCTTTCCAAGCACAAGATCCCTATTGTTGGTGAAGATGTAGGGGGAACCCGGGGCCGTAAAATTCTATTTCACGTCCAAACCGGACGTTTACAAGTCGCACTTGTTGGGCCGGGCTTCTCTAGGCCATCAGCGGCAAAAGCAATTAGCCTACCAAATAAGAAGATGACTTCTTTCTCTAATTCCGGCACGACTAAATCGACACGAAAACTGCGCGTTTTAATTGTAGATGACTCGAAAACTATTCGTGACCTGTTAACCAAAGTTTTGGGTCAAGACTCCAATATAGAAGTCGTAGGTCAAGCCGAAGATCCACTTAAGGCCGAGTTATTACTGCCAACGACTAAGCCGGATGTCATTACTCTTGATGTGCATATGCCTAGAATGACTGGTGTCCAGTGGTTAAAGACACTGGTTCCAAAATACAAACTGCCGGTTGTCATGATTACATCTTTGGAATTAAAAGATGGCAATGAGGTGTTTGAAGCGATGGAACTAGGAGCTGTCGATTACATTCAAAAACCATCGCTATCTGATATCAGTTCAGCTGCCCCCCTTATTCGAGAGAAAGTAATTAATGCCGCCTCTGCAAGAGTTAGAATACCTAAACAAATAAAGAAGTTTGTTCCCTCTGGAATTTTGAATCAGTCCTTTGATCCCAATGTTGTTATCGCAATTGGCTCTTCCACGGGAGGCACTGAGGCACTCAAAGAAGTTCTGACTGCATTGCCAAAAAATATCCCACCGATCGTTATCGTTCAGCATATTCCACCCGTTTTTTCTAGAGCTTTCGCAGACAGAATGAACTCTCTCTGCCCCTTTGAAGTAAAAGAAGCTGAGTCGGGCGATGCCCTACATTCGAATCGCGTACTCATTGCACCTGGTGGGCAGCAAATGAAAATTATAAAGAAACCTTCGGGACTATTTGTAGAGGTGAACGACGATCCTCCCATGACCCGTCACAAACCTTCGGTTGACTATCTCTTTCAATCGGTAGCAGAAGCGATTGGAAAAAATGCGATTGGAGTAATCTTAACAGGTATGGGTTCCGATGGAACAAGTGGCATGCTTAAGATGAAAGAAAAAGGCTCACTCACCTTTACTCAGGACGAAGAGACCTGCGTTGTATATGGAATGCCGAAATCGGCGTGGGAATCAGGAGCCAGTCAGTGGCAAGTCCCCTTAGATGAAGTTGCCACTAAGCTGGCTCAGGTTTGGGGATTAAAACGATCTGCATAAACTTACTTCTTTGATTAACTAGCCGGTGATGATGCAAATGACTACCCGTCCATTTTACTCTGCCTAAGCCTTAAGGCATTGGCTACCACCGACACAGAACTTAAACTCATTGCTAGACTGGCAATCATTGGACTCAGTAGCAGCCCAAAAACTGGATAGAGTACCCCTGCTGCAATCGGTACCCCAAGGACATTGTACCCAAAAGCGAATAACAAGTTCTGCCTTATATTTTTCATTGTGGCCTGGCTCAGTTTATGAGCACGAACAATTCCCATAAGATCACCCTTGACCAAAGTAACTCCTGCACTTTCCATAGCGACATCTGTACCAGTGCCCATTGCAATTCCAATATCGGCTTGAGCCAGCGCAGGTGCATCGTTTATCCCATCTCCTGCCATGGCAACAATTTGTCCTTCAGACTTCAGCTCTTGAATAATTTCATTTTTTCGCTGAGGAAGAACCTCTGCTTCGACCCTATCGATTCCCATTTCCCTTGCCACAATTTCAGCTGTATTACGATTGTCGCCAGTTACCATGACAACCTTAATACCTTTAGAGTGAAAGTACTTAACAGCTGGTTTAGCTGATTCTTTGATCGGGTCTTTCACGGCGATGACAGCAGCTGGTTTTCCGTCAATAGCGACAAGCATAGTGCCGTGCCCAGTGCTTTGAAGATCTTTTGCAATTTGAGAAAGTTCGCTCGAATCAACACCAAATTTTTCAAAAAGTTTTTTGTTTCCTACTAAGACATTTCGTTTTTGAACTTGCCCTTTTACACCCATACCAGTTATGGATTCAAATTCGGCGACAGATTCAATTTTTATATTTCTATCAATTGCGCCTTGAACAATGGCCTCTGCCAGAGGATGCTCACTGGATTTTTCAAGAGAAGCCACCAGGCTCATAGCATCCCATTCCGTAAAACCGTTCAGGGTTTTCACGACCGCAAGTTTGGGCTTCCCTAAAGTAAGAGTCCCTGTTTTATCAACAACCAAAGTGGTGATCCGCTCAAGACCTTCAAGGGCTTCTGCATTTTTAATTAACACACCGACATTCGCCCCTTTACCTGTGCCGACCATAATGGACATCGGAGTCGCAAGACCAAGAGCACAAGGACAAGCGATAATAAGCACTGCGACTGCATTTATAATTGCATGGGGCAATCGTGGTTCCGGCCCGATAAAATACCAAACGATGGCGGTTACAAGAGCGATAGCAATAACAGCTGGAACAAAATAACCCGAAACGGTGTCCGCAAGTTTCTGGATCGGTGCACGACTTCTTTGCGCTTGAGATACCATTTTTACGATCTGCGACAACAAAGTATCAGAACCTACTTTTGTTGCCTTCATAACTAGACTTCCCGTGCTATTGACGGTTCCTCCCGTAACTAAATCCCCGTTGTCTTTTTCTACAGGAATTGGTTCACCTGTAATCATTGATTCATCCACTGAACTGCGGCCATCAGTCACTTCACCATCGACAGGAATTTTCTCACCAGGTCGAACTCTTAACAAATCGCCAACGTGAATGTACTTGATAGAAATATCTTCTTCCGTTCCGTCAGCGAGAACTTTCCTTGCCGTCTTCGGCGCAAGTCCTAAAAGCGCTTTTATGGAATTTCCAGTTTGGCTTCTGGCTCGAAGCTCAAGAATCTGTCCCAACAGAACAAGGGTTGTAATAACGGCGGCTGCTTCGTAATACAACGGAACCATTCCACCGTGCATCGTGACACTCTTAGGAAAGAGTGACGGAAAGAATGTTCCTACTAAACTGAATAGATAGGCTACGCTAGTTCCAAGAGCGATGAGCGTGAACATATTGAAGTTTCGAGACTTAACTGAACGCCATCCCCGTTCAAAAAATGGAAAGCCTGCCCAAAGAACCACTGGGGTTGCAAGCAAAAATTGAATTCCTGCATTAATCCAACTAGGGATTGCATGTTGTACTGGTTGTCCCGGAATTAAATCGGACATCGCCAATAGCAATAACGGGATCGTTAATGGGACACTGACTCTCAAGCGCTTTGTGAAATCCGCAAGCTCCGGATTTTCAACATCTTCTATAGACACGTCTTCAGGTTCAAGCGCCATACCACATATCGGACAATTGCCGGCTCCCGTTTGTCGGATCTCTGGATGCATGGGACAAGTGTAGATAACTTCTTTATCATTTCTCTGATTTTGTTCAACTTGAGGATTTAAATATTTCAAAGGTTCTGTATCAAACTTAGTCTTGCATTTTGGATTACAGAAATAAAAAGTTTCTCCTTTGTAATTCGTATTACCACCTTTAGCCGTTTTAGGGTCAATCATCATTCCACAAACTGGATCTTTAACAAGATCGGATTCCTTCTTTGGTGCAATTGAGCTACACGAGTGGCCTTCACTATGGGAATGGTCATGTTGATGACTATGCCCCTGATGTTTATTGTGGTTGTGCTTCGAATGATCCATATATTCTCCAGTCAAATGCCCTTCAAGGCTAGAGTCTGTTTTCCTCTTTGTGTACAGCATGCACCTTCCAGTGGTTGGAAGGTCAATAGAGAAAATTAGAGTTTAGATGCGTTTCGTTAAAAATGGATTGCTTTGATACGCAACTTTTTATCAATTGCTTGACCTTCCAATTATGGGAAGGTTTATAGTCATCTCTTAGGTACAACCAAAAGGGAAAACTATGAATATCGGCGAGGCAGCAACAATATCGGGTGTGAATGCAAAACTGATCCGTCACTATGAGTCCATTGGAATTATCCCAAAAGCCAGCAGATCGATGGCGGGCTACAGAACCTATTCAGAAGCCGATGTAAATATCCTGGTATTTGTAAAAAAATCGCGAAGCCTTGGCTTTTCTATGAAAGAAATCAAAAAGCTCGTGAGTCTATGGCGCAACAAAACAAGAGCAAGCGTCGAGGTTAAAAATCTAGCTCTTAATCATATTAGTGAAATGGAGCAAAAAATTGTAGTCCTCCAAGCGATAGTTAAGACGTTGAAGCATCTAGCAAAATGTTGCCATGGCGACGACAGACCAAACTGTCCAATTTTAGATGACTTAGCGAACCCATAAAACTTCATTTTGTTCGTCACGAATCTTAAACCTCCACCGATCCCACTGTAAATGAAAGTAAAGATTTCGCGACCGTCTTGTTTAGAAATCAGCGACGTCTGTATCAAAATGACATACTGATAAAGCCTATATGATTTTAACCAAAGTCCGCGATCTCATATCAGACCAAATGAGGAAAATATTTTTTGTCTTGATTCACTTACACATTGTTCCGACAAGAAGTTTATTGTCCGTCACTAGGGGGCTCTCGTGTCAAATTCAAAAAGGACTCATCAAATCGCAGGCTACTCTATACAAAAGACGGTATTAGAAACTGACAACTCAATTGTTTTTCTAGGAACTCACGAAACGAAAACCGCCTATCTAAAACTTCAAAAGATTTCACCATCAAGTATTTCGAGCATCGCGCGGATTCAAAATGAGTACACTATTCTTAAAACGATAAATCATCTTACCTGCGTACCCCAGAATGCTGAATTAAAACGTCATTTAGATTCCTGGGTTCTTATTATGCCGGTGACCCACGAAAGTTTCTCTCTAAAAGAATTTATAAATTACGGAAAAGTCGAAATAAAAGACTTTTTGAATATTGCAATTTCTTTAGCAGATGCTTTAAGCCGCATTCATGAAGCCGGAATCATTCATAAAGATATTAAACCTGAAAATGTCGTCTTGTCGAATCAAGGTGATCTCAAATTTATTGATTTCGGTACGGCGTCTCAAATCGCTGTAGAATTCCAAGACTCTCAAAATCTGAGTGCTCTAGAAGGCACCTTATCCTATATTTCTCCAGAGTTAACTCGTCGTATGAATCGCCCAGTTGATTACAGAACTGACTTTTACTCGTTAGGCGTTCTTTATTATCTTATGTTAACTGGGAAACTTCCTTTCACTTCGGAAGATCCTATGGAGCTTGTCTATTGTCATTTAGCTAAGCAGCCAAAATTCCCGAGCGAAGTTTCACATGAAGTGCCAGAAGTAATTTCTCGTATAGTTATGAAACTCATGGCGAAAAACTCGGAAGATCGCTATCACAGCGGCCAGGGTTTGAGAAAAGATCTTGAATTATGTCGTCAGAGTTTTTTGGAAAAAGGCCTGATTCCTGATTTTGAAATCGCATCTTACGATGTACCACTTGTATTAACCATACCTCAAAAACTTTATGGACGTGAAAAACAGCAAATTGAACTTATAAAAGCATTTGAAAAATCTGCAACAGGCAGCGGCGAGCTGGTTCTTGTGTCTGGCTATTCTGGAATCGGAAAAACTGTTTTGGTTAATGAGTTACAAAAGCCCATAGTGAAGCAAAAAGGCTATTTTATTTCAGGTAAATACAACCAATATGATAGTAATATACCCTACAGTGCAATCACTCAAGCCTTTACAAGTTTAGTACGAAGTTTACTTTCTGAGTCACAACCAAAGATCCAAAATATAAAAGAAAAAATAATCTCTACATTAGGCGAAAACGCTGGAATTATAGTGGATGTCATACCTGAACTGGAACACATTATTGGACCACAGTCGCCTATTCCTCCAATGAGTTCGGTGGAGTCAAAAAGTCGATTCTACCGTACCTTCCAGAAATTTGTATCCGCATTTGCCAGTGCCGAGCATCCCCTAGTCATTTTTTTAGACGACTTGCAATGGGCTGATCTGAGCAGCTTGGATTTAATAAAAAGTTTGTTGCTTGAAAGTTCTTATTTTCTTCTTGTAGGTTCCTATCGTGAAAATGAAGTCACAGAGTCTCACCCACTTACCTATGCAATGAATGAAATTGGAAAAAATAAAACTGTGTCCAAGATTAGTTTAAAGCCATTACAGCTAAACGATATGCAGCAGTTGCTTGCGGATACATTTCATCGATCACCTGAAGACTGCCTCGATTTTGCCGAAGTTGTGATTGCAAAAACAGGAGGAAATCCTTTTTTCGCCAGCGAGTTTATAAGACGACTACATAAGGATGGCTGCGTTCAAGTGAATACTCTGGCCAGTTGTTGGGAATGGGATATAAGTAGAATTAAAAGCTTGGAAGTAACTGACAACGTTGTTGATCTGGTTACTCATCGCCTGAAAGAATTAAGTCAAGACTCCCAAGAAATTTTAAAAATCGCAGCGTGCTTAGGTGCGCGTTTTGACCTGAAAACTATCGCAGAACTTGAGGGAACACCTCTTTCAAAAACAGTTTTACGAATTTGGGATGCTATTCATAACGGCGTTGTTTTATTCGGTGATGAGTTCACCAAATATTATAGCATGGCTTGGCAGTGCAGTCAGGGCGAGGCAACAGAGACTGAACTTGAGGCCATCAGCCCTTATTTTACCTGTCGTTTTTTGCACGATCGCGTGCAACAGGCAGCATATGATTCCAGCAGTAAAAATGAAAAACTACAATTTCATTTAAGAATCGGTCGACATTTCAATCAGCTCATGACAGGAGCTAATCAAGAATACCTCCTGGAGGCCGTCAACCATTTGAATCAAGCCCATCAATTAATTACCGAACCTATTGAAATAGACAAACTGGTCACATTGAATTTGCGAGCCGCTCAAAAATCTCAAGACTCAACGGCCTATCAAGCAGCGCTGGAATTCGTCCGTTTTGCGTTAGCACTCCCAGAAGCTGAAAACTGGAATAACGCTTATGAAAGATCTTTTGAATTTTATTTATTGGGCGGACGATGTTGCGGATTACTAGGACACGTTGACGAAGCTGAAAAATTTTTGATGAAAGCATTGAATAATTCACAGTCTCCCGTCGATTCTGGCAAAATATATGCGATTCGCTTAAATCAACTAGCGGCAGTAGGTCGTTACCCTGAAGCGATTACCGAAGGATTAAAGGCCTTGGAACTTTTAGGGATTCACCTACCTGCGACTCATGTACCTGAAGACGTGGGTAGTTACTTTATGAAAGAGTATCAGTTTTATCTGCAATTTAGAAATGAGAAGGGAATCCAAGCGCTCTATGACCTTCCGGTAAGCCGTTCCGTTGAACATGATTTGGTTATTTCGATTTGTGCTAGCATGTTGGATTGTGTCTTCATCGCCGCTTCTCATTATTATGGTGTCATGGCGGTTACGATGATCAATCAAACCATTCGCAAGGGAAACACATCTTTTTCGCCGATCGGTTACCAAAGTATTGCAATTGTTCTTTCCGCAGGTTTCCGAAATTATGACGACGCCTATGAACTCGGAGCCTTATCACTGAGAGTAAATGATGAAATATTTAAGAATAAAGCTATATCGAGTACTTTAGTTTACGTTTTTGCGACTATGTTCTTACCTCTTAAAAAATCGTATCAAGAAGTATATGATCTTTACGAAAGAGCGTATAAAGAAGGAGTTGATTCCGGTGATCAATTGTTTTCTGCCTACGCTGCTGTTGGTTTAGGGCGCCTGAGTCTTATGTGGAGCAAAAAAAACCTCTTGAGCGCGGTCGAAAGTTTTGACAAGCAGTTGGCTCGGGTGAAAAAAATTAATAACTTTGCCATGGGAGAAATGCTGGCTTCCCAAAAAGGTGAAGCGATGAATTTTTTAGGTCTTACTTCGAGTCTAGATTCAATTGATTATAACCACTTTAATGATACTCACTATCGCGACACATTTAAATCAGCACCTTTATTTAATACCTTTTCAAGCTTGCTTTTGATTGGCAGATTATTCCACTACGGAAAATTCGCAGACGCTTCAAAAGTCGCCCTTGAAAGCAATTTCACTGCCATTGAATCCATGATACTAGATCAAGTGACTTATAGATTTTTTTCGGCAATGGCTCACGCTGCGTATTGTCGCGATGCCGATGAATCAGAGAAGGTGAAATTGATGGCCGAATTTAATAAACACAGGGCCATTCTAATAGACTTGAGTAAAAGTGCTCCTATGAATTTTGCTTGGATCGAAAATTTACTTTCGGCTGAGTTGAGTTACTTGGAAAGTAAAGACGGAATGGAAACCGTACTAAAATATTATGACTTAGCTATCGGGCAAGCTAAAGAATCTGGTCTTATCTTTTTTGCCGCCCTTTGTGCAGAAAGAGCTGGTCGAACGTGGTTGGTTTGGGGACATGAAAAAATAGCTTATGTTTATTTAGCAGATGCCTATGCCTTGTACGAAAATTTTGCGTGTAAAAAGAAAATGGCTTTACTTCAGCAAGAGTTCCCAGATTTACAAACAAGAACGTCGTCCCATACACAAAAATCTTTTGGTTCTACGCAGCAGAGCACTAGTTATATGACCTCTGCTATGCTTGATGTTGGGGCTATCATTAAAGCATCGCAAGCGATCTCTGGGGAAATCATCCAGGAGAAACTTCTTATAAAACTATTACAAATTGCACAGGAAAATGCCGGGGCTCAGACGGCATGTCTGATTTTGTCGAATGACGGGCAAGTTTTTGTTCGTGCCCACTCCGAAGGATCAGGTATGAATCTTGTAAATATTGAGGCTACGGCCTATGATAAGATGGCTCAAAGTGTTTTCCGTGAAGCTCTTAGAACCCAAGAACCCGTTGTATTAGATCAGGCACTAACAGATTCACGTTATAAATCCGACCCCTACATCGAGAAAAATAAAAATAAGTCCATCTTATGTATGCCGATCCTTAATCATGGACGGATTGCCGGTTATTTATACTTGGAAAATAACTTGAGTTCGGGCGCGTTTAGTCCTGATCGCGTTCAGGTTTTAAAAATTCTGGCGTCGCAGGCTGCGGTTTCTCTTGAGAATGCGTCCTTGTACCATGACCTGGAAGGACGAGTTCAACTCAGAACTCAGGAATTAAATCAAAGTTTAGTCACTTTACGCGAGACTCAAGCTCAGCTGGCCCATTCCAGTAAAATGTCGGCTCTTGGATTGATGGCTGGTGGTATCGCTCATGAAATCAACACGCCCCTAACCACGATTCGATTGCATGCGGAAAGACTCGAGATGCGTCTTGAGGCAAAAAAACTTGATGCTGAGATGATATTGAAGGTTTCTCAGTCTATTACGAAAACTGTTGATCATATTGCTAAAATTATAACTGGGTTGCGGCAGTTTTCTCGAGATGGATCTTCCGATCCTATGGTTTCCGTCAACGTTCACGAAATTTTAGATCAAACGTTAGCGTTGTGCCAGGAACGCTTCCGTAAATCAAACGTAATCATTGAATGTGGACATATCGACCCACAACTCAGTATACTGGGTCGCCCCACAGAAATTTCACAAGTTATCTTGAATTTGCTTAATAATTCTTTTGACGCCATTCATGAACAAAAAAATTCATGGATTCGAATCGAAGCTATAGGTCACGATGAAGGCGTAGTGATTTTTTCCCTGACTGATAGCGGTGCTGGAATAGATGCCAAGTCCCGCGAAAAATTATTTCAGCCGTTTTTTACGACGAAGGACATTGGTAAAGGTACGGGTCTAGGACTCAGTATTTCTCGAGGAATCATAGAGCGGCATGGTGGACAGCTCTATTATGATGAGACTTGTGCCAATACTCGTTTTATAATACGCTTAAAAAAAGCAGACAGTATCCAAGGCAAGGTGGCTTAAAATAAAATCCTAAGTGGAGGATTATGAATTCTTTAAAAGACAAAAAAATTCTAGTAGTTGAAGACGAGAAAGATTTAAGAGATATCCTCGCAGCGGTTTTAGAAAACCTAGTGAGTGAAGTTTTTGTCGCAGAAAACGGCGAAAAGGCTTTACAAATATTGGAAACTGAATCTGTCGATTTAATTCTTTCGGACGTCCAAATGCCGGTTATGGGCGGTTTTGAATTAACTAAAAGAGTTCGTTCTAAAAACCTTTTGATTCCTGTGATTTTATTAATCTCGGGGCAATCGGATCTTACGGAACAAAGTGCCTGCAGCATTGGGGCCTCTGGATTAATGACAAAGCCCTGTGATATCAAAACACTAAGAAACAAGATCATGCTTCTTTTGAATCCACCTTCGGTTGCTTAGCGAAGTTTGAAATAAAACTCATCAGATCCAGGATTTGTTACTGTAAACCATCTGACAGGCGTTCTGTAATTAATAGACCTATTTGCGGCTCGGAAGCTGAACACATCTCGTAGTAGCCAACCGAAACATCTTCATTGAATGACCTCCCCTCAGACCAATAGTCACTACAATACTTGTGAAATCAGATTAAGGTTCTCTGGGAAAAAGGAACTCTCTGTCGCCTTTTTGATTCGAATAAACTGCCGATGTCATATAAAACCGTGATTTATCGTGCTTGAAAAAAATCACCATAACGGCACCGCCCTCTTTAACACTGTACTTTGCATTTGGGCAGCTACTCATCGCTTCATAGGCTTCCTTAACATCTGGACCAAACAGACTATTAGCCTCCTCCAGACTTAATAATCCTCCCGTATCACTCAAGTTATCAAATGCTTTCTTAAATTCCGCTAATGGGCGACTAACATTCAAAGCTTCCTCCTTATCGGGCAATTTATGGGCACATCCAATTATTAACAGGGCCATATAAATAATTACATATTTCTTCATTCTCTAGATTCAAACAGACACAAGCGTTGTTGTAAAGAAAACGAATGCGTTCAATTCCGCATAAGTGTGCTAGACTAGATTGGTTTTTAGATTTTCTTCAGTTAGAGTCCTTTTTCGTTCAAAAGTTTGACAGGTAAATAATTCCTGTAAAAATATCTGCACTTTATTTTTTCTAGGGCGATGTCATTCTGAGGCTCAAATTAATTGAAAATAGAGTGTCTCATAGGCAAGGAGTTAATGTGAAAAATTTTGCGTTTTTATCGCTGTTTTCTTTAGCGACAGTTTGTTCTGCAAACATTTTACAGGAAACATACACTTGCGATGCTAAATATGGGCCCGTTGAAATAGTTTTTAACAAATTGAGCCCCGTTTCTGTTGAAGTAAAAGTTAAAATTCATGCACCTGGACTTGCTGGAAAACTAGAGAGGCAACTCACTGGCATTTGGGACTATAGTAACGATACTCAGTCTGCGTTTGGATCGCTGACAAAAGTAACTACCGACGATGAGTATCCTCTCCAAGGCGGTGTAGGTATCGCCAAATTTAGCGGCAACGAAATTCAGCTTATTTCTACTGGGTTTGTGTCTTTTAATAAAGGTGTAGCTTACGGTGGCGCCGTCAAGACAGTTGCTTGCAGATTAAAATAGTATAGCTCTACAATCTGATGTGTTACAAAACCTCAGTTGGTTCGATCCAAGAACTGGCTCCTTAGCTTGCGGCTAAGAAGCTAAATTCTATTG
>TARA_B110001454_G_scaffold7100_1_pt1 | contig 23241 bp, 17 predicted proteins | sample TARA_B110001454 | Tara Oceans TARA_B110001454 (sample SAMEA4397004) | marine metagenome | biome: Polar Biome; feature: [MES] marine water layer (ENVO:01000295) within the mesopelagic zone...; material: water (ENVO:00002006), including particulate matter (ENVO:01000060) such as...... | reverse complement strand
CGCCTGGATTTTTCGATTTTTTCTTGTGCGCTAATAACAGGTTTAAATATCCTTGGCGCGCACGGTCAAAGCTGTGATTATTTTCACAGCTCAAACTTTTATTGTTCTCATTTGCTTGCAGGCTTTCCTTGCATACAGGGCATAATAAAATTGATGCAGTCATGTTGTTACAACTAATTGAAATGAAGGTTATGGTTTAGAAAAATTTAACATAAAGCTAAAAGATTTATTCTTGGGTGTTTGAGTAGCAAATATGGGAGGCATGGATGCCGAGCCTAAGGCTACAGGGAAGTATTTACGCCGTTTTGCGGAATAAATACCCAAGAATGAATCGTTGTATAATTTAACTAAATTTTAAAAATGTGCTTTTAGAATTTAATCTACTAATAAATTTTCTAAAATACGCTGATAAATGTTGGTTAGAATATTCAAATCTTCCGCTTCAACACATTCGTCTACTTTATGAATCGTTGCGTTGCGTGGGCCAAGTTCGATTACCTGAGAACCTGTTGGTGCGATAAAGCGACCATCGGATGTTCCGCCAGCGGTTGATAATTCAGTATCGATACCCGTGACGGTTTTAATCGCTTCTACGGTTGCTTCTACTAGTGGGCCAGCAGAGGTTAAGAACGGTTGGCCGCTTAGATTCCAATCGATGTCGTAGTCGATGTTGTGCTTATTTAAGATCGCTTCTGTACGTTCTTTTAGAATGTCAGCGGTTAACTCCGTCGAGAAACGGAAATTGAATACAACAATACAATCACCAGGAATCACGTTAGTTGCGCCAGTGCCTGAGTTGATGTTCGAAATCTGAAAGCTGGTCGCGGGAAAGAAGTCGTTACCGTTATCCCATTTCTCAGCAGACAGTTCAGCTAAGGCTGGCGCAACATCGTGAATCGGGTTGCGCGCGAGTTGTGGATAAGCAACGTGACCTTGAATACCTTTAACCGTTAGTACACAGCCTAAAGAACCACGACGACCGTTTTTGATGGTATCACCGGTATCGGTAGTACTTGAAGGTTCGCCAACAATGCACATGTCGATTTTTTCGTTACGCGCTTCTAAAGTCTCGATCACTTTAACTGTGCCGTGCTTGGCTGGGCCTTCTTCATCGCTGGTAATTAAATACGCGATAGAGCCTTTATGATTTGGGTGTGCTTTAACGAAGTTTTCTGTGGCGATCATGAAGGCCGCGATAGAGCCTTTCATGTCAGCCGCGCCACGGCCGTATAACAAACCGTCGTGAATTTGTGGTTCAAACGGAGGGTACGTCCAGTTGCCTTCTGGGCCTGTTGGTACTACGTCGGTATGACCCGCGAAGCAGACGAGTGGACCTTCGGTTCCACGGCGCGACCAAAGGTTGTCAGTATCGTCGAAACGCATCTCTTCATGTTTGAACCCAATAGCCCCTAAACGATCCATCATCATTTGCTGACAACCAGCGTCGATTGGGGTGACTGAACGGCGTTGCATTAGGTCAAAAGCCAATTCAAGGGTTGGCGTCAGTTTTACGGTCATGAGGGAGGTCTCGGCAGCAGTGTCTATAACGTTTGTATAAAACGACTGTATAAACAATCGTCTAAAAGAATGGCGGCGATTATATCATGATTTATCGGTCAGTTTATCCACTGATCCTAATATGCCGCGTAACATACGCAGTTCTTTGGCGTTCGGTTGGGCGCGGGCGAACATTTGCTGTAAGCGCTTCATGGCTTCGCCGGGATGATTTTTTACGAGGAAGCCGGTATCCGAAAGTGTGCCTTCTAAATGCTGATAGAAGCGTTCCATTTCTTGCTGGCTCGCAAATTCTTCTGTTTCGCTCTCATGTGTATTAATGGCCGATGCTTCTAGATCATCACGATGGTTGCCGAACTGTTTGAATAATTCGTAGCTGACTATCTGAACGGCTGAGCCAATGTTTAAAACATCGTATTCAGGATTGCCTGGGATATACAGTAATTGCTGGCACATTTCGAGTTGTTCATTACTTAATCCCATGCGTTCTCGGCCAAACACAAGGGCAATTTTTTCTTTTGGGTTTTCAGCAATCCAGCCTGCGGCTTCTTCAGCGGTCACTTGTGGGCGCGTATAGTTACGTTTACGGGCACTGGTGGCGAAGACTTGAGTACAGTCAGCAATGGCTTCTGGCAGTGATTGTACAACCGTCGCGTTGTCCAAAACATCCAATGCGCCTGCGGCCCGACTACTCGCTTCTTCAGCGGGGTAGTCTTTAGGATCCACCAAATACAGTTCTTTCAGTCCCATTGTTTTCATGGCACGAGCAATTGCGCCTATATTGCCAGGATGATAGGTTTGGACTAAAACAATACGAATAGAATCTAAGACAGTCTTTGAAGCACTCACGCGGCGAATTCCTGTTGGCAAAAACATTTAGTTAAAACATTTGGTTAAAATATCTGAAATGGTATCATAGCCAGCTTTATATAATCGATTAGGAAGCACTCTTGATGAGCGAATCTCTGACCCTAGACCAGTTAAACCAAATTATGGCTGATGCTGATCTGTTGAAATCTAAGGAAGAAATTGATGTCGCCTTGGATCAATTGGCCGGTGATATTACTGAGCGTTTATCAACAAGCCAGCCTGTGGTGTATTCCATCATGAATGGTGGTCTTATTTTTGCGGGCAAATTATTGCCACGTTTAAATTTTCCATTAGAAGTGGGCTACATGCATGCAACACGCTATCGTGGCGAAACTGAAGGTCAGACCGAGCTGCAATGGCAAGCATTGCCTTCTTGCCCTATGGATGGTCGTACGGTGTTGATTCTTGATGACATTTTTGACGAAGGTAATACCTTGGCTGAAGTCGTTGAGGCCTGTAAGGCGCAAGGTGCTAAAGAAGTCATTACCGCGGTATTGATTACTAAATTGCATGATCGTAAAAATACCAACCTAGAAGTCGATTTTTCTGGCCTTGATGTTGAAGATCGCTACTTGTTTGGTTATGGCATGGATTACCGTGGTTACTGGCGTAATGCCGCCGGTATTTATGCGGTTAAAGGCCTTTAGTCTACTCTAGACGCCTTCATTATTATTCTTTCTGTAGGTTGTGATCTGATTGTTACAATCTACAGGACAAAAAGTCCCCTAAACCCTATCTAATCTATTCGTCAGATATAGTCTAGAATATATAGTATTTGCCGAATCTTTAACTTAATTAGTTAGTAAGGAAATATTATGCGTGTCCTGCATTTGCTGCTTATCCCCATTTCAATCACTTTAATGGCTTGTTCTCAAAAAGCGGAAGAAGAGGTGAGTGATGCCATTCGCCCCGTTAAAATATTTCAAGTGCAATCCAGTGATGCTGGCATGATACGAAAATTCCCTGCGCAAGTGCACTCGGCAGAACGCGCTGAACTTGCTTTTCGGGTAGCGGGTGAGTTGCAACGTTTGCCAGTAACGGCTGGTCAGCAGGTACGCCGTGGTGATTTGTTGGCTCTGTTAGATCCTACCGATTATCAGATTTTGGTGGATGATCGCAAAGCGCGTCAATCATTAGCGCAATCACAATTCCAACGCATCAACGATCTATTCAAGCGCCAGCAGGTTTCAAAGGCTCAGTTTGATCAAGCAACGGCGGAATTAGACATCAGTAATGCGGCACTGGCCGCGGCTCGTTCTGATTTATCGTATACCCAGCTTAAAGCGCCATTCAGTGGCCAAATTTCACAGTTATACATCGATAATCACCAACCAGTTGCGGCGGGTCAAAAGGTGATGATGCTGCAAGTCCGTGATCAGCTTGAAGTCAAAATACAGATTCCAGAAAGCTTAATGGCGAATATCGCTGCGGATAATGGGCCAACGTATAAACCAGAAGTTGAATTTGAGGCGATTCCAGGTCAGCGTTTTTTAGCCAGCTATAAAGAACATAACGGGCAAGCGGATACCGGCACGGGAAGTTTTACCGTGACCTTGAATGTTACTCGCCCGCCAGCGCTTAATTTATTACCGGGTATGTCGGCAAGCGTATTCGTTGATTTGAGCAAGATTTTAAATAATAAAGCTTCGGTTGTAACGGTGCCTTCGCAAGCTGTTTTTCAAACCAATACACAAGCAGAAGGTTCTTCTGCGGCTCAGGTATGGGTAGTTAAACCAGACATGATGTTGGTTGCGCGCGATATTAAAGTGGGTCGTTTAACTCACTCAGGTATTGAAGTTGTTGAAGGTTTGCAAGCAGGAGAAAAAATCGTTGCTGCAGGTGTTCACCAAGCGCATGAAGGAATGCACGTTCGCCCTTGGATTCAAGAGCGAGGCTTATAATCATGTCTGATATTGAAAATGAAAAAGTAGAGGCAGTAGATAAGCCGAAAAATTTAGCGACCTACTTTATTAATAACGGCACTACCAGTTGGATGCTGTTATTGATTCTTTTAGTCGGCGGTATCATCAGCTACTTAGGCTTAGGGCGTTTAGAAGATCCTCAATTTACCATTAAAGAAGCCATGGTATTTACTTACTACCCTGGTGCAAATCCACTGCAGGTAGAAGAAGAAGTCACTGCGCCGTTAGAAAATGCTATTCAAGCACTGCCTTATATTGATTTTGTTGATTCAATATCGAAAGCAGGCTTTTCGCAAATTCATATAAAAATTAAACCAACGTTTAAGTCCGATGAACTTCCACAGATTTGGGATGAACTAAGGCGTAAAGTACGTGATGAACAATCATCTTTACCACCTGGGGCGATAGCACCGATGGTGATTGATGATTTTGGTGATGTATTTGGTGTTTTATTAGCGATTACGGGTAAAGAATACACTTACGAAGAATTGTCGGATTATGCTGATTATTTAAAGCGTGATCTGACGACGATGGACGGCATTGCCAAAATTGATATTGCGGGCGTGCAAAAAGAACAGGTATTTATCGACATTTCTCGTGAGCGTATGGCGAATCTGGGTATTCCATTATCGCGCTTATACAACCTGCTAAATACCCAAAATGAAGTATCGGTAGCAGGGAAAGTTCGAATCGGTGATGAATATATTCGTATTCACCCCACAGGAGAATTTAAAAGCATTCACCAAATGGCCGATTTATTAATTAGTTCGCAAGGGTCTGAAAAACTGATTTACCTACGAGATATTAGTGAAATATCTGAAGGCATCGCAGAAGTTCCGAAGCATTTGGTGAACTATAATGGCCAAGCATCGCTGCATTTAGGTATCTCATTTAATAGCGGTGTGAACGTTGTTGAAATTGGTGAAAAATTACGCCTTAAGTTGAAAGAGCTTGATCGTAATCGACCACTGGGTATTGAAATTAATACACTTTACGACCAGCCAGCAGAGGTGGATGCATCGTCGACGGGCTTTATTTTAAATCTTGTCATCTCGGTATTTATCGTGATTGTTGTGCTATTGGCTTTCATGGGAATGCGTGCCGGTATTATTATTGGTGCTATTTTATTGCTAACGATTCTAGGCACCTTCATTGCCATGTTGGTATTGGATATTGAATTACACCGTATTTCTTTAGGGGCATTAATTATTGCACTTGGAATGCTGGTGGATAATGCCTTGGTGATTACCGAAGGCATCATGGTTGGTATTCAAAAGGGATTAACACGAACGCGAGCCGCTTATGACATTGTTAAGCAAACACAGTGGCCATTATTAGGTGCCACCGTGATTGCGGTAACGGCTTTTGCGCCGATTGGTTTGTCACCCGATTCTACCGGTGAGTTTGTCGGGGAATTATTCTATGTATTGCTAATTTCTTTATTATTAAGCTGGATTACGGCGTTAACGTTAACCCCGTTCTTGTGTCATATGCTATTCAATAAACATGAACAGCACAGCTTAGACAGCAGTAAAGATACCGAGCCTTACAAAGGGGCTATTTACGATTTTTATCGTAAAGGATTAACTTTTATGTTGCAGAATCGTGGACTCACGGTTACTGCGCTGGTGGTATCGTTATTTATTGCGATTGCAGGTTTTGGCTTTGTTAAGCAAAGCTTTTTCCCTCCATCGAATACGCCCATGTTTTTGGTGGATATCTGGTTGCCAGAAGGCAGTGATATTCGCAGTACTCAGCAGCAAGCATTAAAGCTAGAAAACTACTTTCAGCAACAAGACGGTGTGCAATTTACCTCTTCAACGGTTGGACAAGGTGAGCTGCGCTTTATGCTGACATACGGTCCCCAGCGTCAATATGCGGCGTATGCACAAGTTATGGTACGCAGTGATAACCGTGAGCAAATAGAAGATTTAATTAAAAGTGCTCGCGAGTGGGTTGGCATAGAATTACCCAATGCTTTTGTGAAGTTCAAACGCTTACAAATTGGCCCAGGTGGCAGTGCAAAAATTGAAGCGCGTTTTTCTGGCCCAGATCAAGAGCAGTTGCGTAGACTTGCCGAGCAAGCGAAAAGAATTATGCTGCAAGACCCTCAGGCTAGTAATGTCCGCCATGATTGGCGTGAGCGAGTGAAAGTTATTCGTCCAGTATTTAATGAAGACAATGCTCGCCGCGCAGGGGTATCGCGCCAAGATTTGGATGATTTATTACAGCTGAGTTTTTCTGGAAAGCAGGTGGGTATTTATCGTGAAGGCACAACACTAAAGCCGATTGTTATTCGCCCGCCAGCGTACGAACGTTTAGATATTGATGGTATAAACGAATTGCAAATCTGGAGTCCAATATTTAAACGATATATTCCAATTCAGCAGGTCGTGACAAAATTTGATGTGGTATTTGAAGATTCAATCATTGCTCGTCGAGATCGTAAGCGCACGGTTGAAGTGTATGCTGACCCTGATATTGCTAGCGATATTACCGCCAATACATTATTCAAACGCTTACGTCCGCAGATAGAAGCAATTCCTTTAGCGCCAGGTTATGAACTTGAATGGGGTGGTGAATACGAATCTGCAAACGATGCGAGAGCGAGTATTTTCTCTTCTTTGCCGATTGGTTATTTAGTGATGTTTATTATCACGGTTTTACTCTTTAACGAATTACGCAGTGCTTTGGTTATTTGGGCGTGTGTGCCATTGGCAATGATTGGTGTCAGTGCGGGTATGTTAGCGCTAGGCGCTGAGTTTGGCTTTATGGCCTTATTAGGTTTGTTGAGTTTATCGGGCATGATCGTGAAAAACGGCATTGTATTAGTCGATCAAATTCGCTTAGAGTTGGATGAAGGTAAAGATCAGTATGATGCCGTATTCGAAGCGTCTGTTAGTCGTTTACGACCGGTGATGATGGCCGCGGTAACTACTATTTTAGGGATGTTACCACTACTCACTGATCCATTCTTTAGTGCAATGGCCGTGGTAATTAGCTGTGGTTTAGGCTTTGCGACGTTATTAACACTGGGTGTTGTGCCTGTGTTGTATGCCATGAGCCACAGCATTAAGAATAAATAACATCTTATTTAGATAGTTAAAAGCCAAAGGTGAAAGCCTTTGGCTTTTTTGTTTCCTCTTTCCTGCGTTTCCTCCCTCCTGTGTTTGTGTGATAACCACTAAATTTGCTTCAATTTTTTAAAATTAATGTTGTGTATTGTTCGTAAAAAAGCTTATTATGACGATTCGTCAAAAATGACGGATCGTCAAAAATAGGGTGCTTTACATGACAAAACAACATGAGCTGTCACAACATATGCTGTCTGAGCCAGAACTTGCCAGCTCAGCCTGTGGCTGTCCCCATGGTGGATTAAAAGCTTTGCTTGATAAGTCATTAGCCAAAATAGGCTTGTCTAAAAGTGAGCAAAAGAAAGTTGATCGTGAAGAAGAGCTGGTTGATTTGGCCGTTGTTATTCTTAATGAGCATGGCTTTGCAGGCCTCAGTTTAGAAAAACTGACCGCTCGTTCGCGCTATTCCAAAGGCACCATTTATAATCACTTCAGCAGTAAAGAAGACTGCTTATCGGCGCTTTGCATTCGAGCCGTGAGCTCTATTTTAGATTTGTTTAAACGCGCGGCGGCATTTGAGGGCTGTTCAAGAGAAAAGGCCGTTGCCGTTCATTACGCTTATCAGCTGTACGCCCGTATTCAACCGACCTTATTCATGGCGGTATTAAGCAGTAAAGCCCCTGGCGTTCGAGAAAAAACCTCTGCCGAACGCATGCAGTTTATGGATGCGCTGGAGTTTGAGATTAATAACTTTAGCGATGCCATGTTTCGTAATGCTGTTGCTGATGGCAGTTTGGAAATTCCTCCGCATCTCTCAATAGAAATACTGACCTTCTCGAATTGGGCTTTGTCGTTTGGGACCAATGCGCTCGCGACCAGTGCAACAGAATCAAAAGCGGTTAATCGATTAGACCCTAATACTCTGTTATTACAGAACATTAATATTTTATTAGATGGCATGAATTGGCAGCCACTGTCTAAGGATTGGGATTATCAAAAAACTTGGCAGCGGGTCGAAAATGAAATTTTTGCAGAAGATATTCAATTAATTAGCGGAATCTAATGATTCCTTAGAACGTGAAATATTAAGAGTCATGATAGAAAACGTACAGCATTAGAAAAACGAAAGCTCGAGTAAGCAGGCCGAGTCGCATTAGAACATAAAAATAATTAGAAGCAGCTAATCACTATATAAAGGAAAGTACTCATGAAAAAAGCTTGGCTTAGTAGCATCAGTCGCCATCCCTGGATAACCCTATTGCTCGTCGTTGTTGTTGCTTTTGCAGCTTCTTATGGTGGCAAGAATCTTTATTTTCGAGGGGACTATAAAGTTTTCTTCGATAAAGACTTTCCGCAACTATTAGCTCATGAAGAAATGCAGCGAATTTTTAATAAAAACGATAATGTTTCTATCATTGTGGTACCAAAAGAAGGCAGCGTTTTTAACCAAGAAATGCTAGCGCAAATTAAGCAATTAACAGATGAAGCTTGGCAAACGCCGTTTTCAAGTCGTGTCGATTCCATTACTAATTATCAGCATACCTGGGCGGAAGAAGATGACCTGGTTGTTGAAGATCTTATCTTAGAGCTGGATGTGATTGACCAGCAGTTAGTTGAACGTACGCAAGCCATTTCTACGGTAGAACCTAATTTAGTTCATAGCCTTGTTTCACCTGATGGCAAAGTCGCCGTCGTGAATATTACGATTCAGCTGCCCGATAAAGAAAACAATACGGCTGAAGTGATTCAGGTAACAGAGTTTGCGAAACAGCTAACGGATTCATTCGCTGAAAAATATCAAAGCGCTGATTTTTATCATACCGGTGTGATCTTAATGAACTACAGTTTCGCCACTGAAGGGCAGAAAGACATGATGAAGCTAGTGCCTAGCATGTTCCTTATGATCATTATTATGCTAACGGTATTGCTGCGCAGCTTCACTGGGATGTTGATGACTGTCATTGTTATTTTCTTAACGATTACCGCAACGATGGGAACCGGTGGTTGGTTTGGTTACTTCTTATCAACGGGTACGATTAACGTTCCCATTGTCGTGATGACGCTTGCCGTCGCCGACTGTGTGCATTTGGTCGCCTCTACTCAATTTGCAATGAGACACGGAAAATCACGCAAAGAAGCGGTTGAATTCGCTATGGATTTAAATTTAATGCCGGTATTTATTACCAGTGCAACTACCGCGATTGGGTTTTTAACGTTAATGTTTTCCGAATCCCCTGTGCTGGCCGACTTTGGTGAAATGAGTGCAATGGGCGTGATGATCGCTTTCTTTTTATCAGTAACGTTATTGCCTGCACTGATGGTCGTCATGCCGATGCGCGTTAAAGTTGCCCCAGAGCACCATGGCAGTATGGAAAAATTAGCCGACTGGGTCATTAAACATAACAAAGTAGTATTGCCGGTGAGTGCCGCTATTATGCTGTTTTTCGCATGCTTAGTGCCACTGAATGAAATCAATGATGAGGCGACGAAATACTTTGATACATCAACCGATTTCCGTCAGTCGGTGGATAAACAAGAAGAGACTATTTCAGGGATGTCTAGCATTAGCTGGGGTCTTTATAGTGGTGAGAAAAATGGCATTAATAGTCCAGAATTTATTAGTGTTATTTCTGGTTTTAGTGATTGGTTGCGTGCTCAGCCAGAAACCGATCATGTGGCAACGATTTCAGATACTTTAAAACGATTAAATAAAAGCATGAATGGTGATGACCAAGCATTTTATCGCCTACCCGAAGAGCGTGAGTTAACCGCACAATATTTGTTAATGTACGAGATGTCTTTGCCGTACGGTTTGGATTTAAATAATCAATTAAACATTGATAAATCGTCGACTCGAATTGTTAGTACATTAAAAAATCTAGGCAGTAAAGAGTACGTTGCCCTCGAAAAGCGAGCAATGGCATGGTTTGATAGTAATGCACCGCAAGTGAGAATGACGGCTTCAAGCCCTACGTTAATGTTTGCTCATATCGGTGAAACGAATATGCACAGCATGATTATTAGTATGACATTAGCGCTGTTTCTAATTTCAATTCTACTAATTTTTGCTTTGCGTTCATTCCGTCTTGGTTTAATCAGTTTAATTCCAAATATTGGTCCAGCAGCGGTTGGCTTTGGTATTTGGGCATTAATCTCAGGTGAAATTAACTTAGGCTTATCAATTGTTGTCTCAATGACACTCGGTATTATTGTTGACGATACCGTACACTTCTTAAGTAAATACCAGCGTGCGCGTAATGATGGCCGTAATGTCGAAGAGGGGATTCGCTATGCCTTTTCAAGCGTGGGCCGAGCCATGACGATTACAACCTTAGTATTGTGTACCGGCTTTTCATTATTAACGCTATCGGCATTTAGAATGAATTCAGATATGGGAATGGCTACTGCGATTATTATTTTTGTTGCCTTAGTCGTCGACTTTTTATTCTTGCCTACTTTCTTATTATTGGCGGATAAGCGCGAGGGAAAATCCTCGCAAAAAGATATCGAATTAACGAAAAACAACGCATAACTTTTAAATATAAAAATAAGGAATCCTATTATGAATGCATTTGTAAAATTAACCGCATCTCTGGCAACGGCTATTGCGCTAATGACAGGGCTCAATGCCCATGCGGAATTAACCTTAGAAGGCCTTTCCGCTGAAGAGCAAGGTTTGGCGATTGCTAAAGAGCGTAAAGCTCGTGATATTGGCTGGGGTGACTCTGCTTCCTCGGTCATTATGACGTTACGCAACTCACAGGGTGAAGAGAGCATTCGTGAAATGCGCATGCAATCGTTAGAGATTGCGGACGATGGTGACAAAGGGTTAACCATTTTTGATACCCCGAAAGATGTAAAAGGAACCGCTTTTTTAAACTTCTCTCATATATCAAAATCAGACGACCAGTGGTTGTATTTGCCTGCTTTAAAGCGTGTAAAGCGTATTTCGTCGCGCAATAAATCAGGTCCTTTTATGGGCAGTGAATTTGCGTATGAAGATTTAAGTTCTTTTGAAATTGAAAAGTATACGTTTAAGTTTTTAGCTGAAGAAAAAGTTAACGGTCTTGACTGTTATAAAATAGAGCAAATTCCAACAGATAAACATTCTGGCTATACCCGACAAGTTGCTTGGTTGGATAAAGAGCACTTTCGTGGGCAGAAAGTTGATTTTTATGATCGTAAAAAATCTTTATTAAAAACACTGACTCTTTCCGATTATAAATTATATTTAGGTAAGTACTGGCGTCCATTGAAAATGGATATGTTGAATCATCAAACGCAAAAAATCACTGAGCTAAATACGACCGAGTTAGCGTTTAATACGGGCTTAAAAGACTCTGATTTTAATAAAGCCACTCTTAAACGTGCTCGCTAAGGATTGCTATGATTAATAAAAACTTAATCACCCTATCGACACTTGCCTCTTCGTTATTGCTTGCGCCAATGGCGCAAGCGGCTGAATTTGAGGCTAGCGGTTATGTCGGTTTTGAATGGCGAGAGTACTTGCAAGAAGGTCAGTTTAATAATGCTCAGGTTTCTCAAGCAGATCGTCAATATGGGCTCCTTGCAGAGCCAGAGCTGGTTTGGTCTGTAGCTGATGGTCGCCATACGATTGTATTTAAACCTTTTGCACGTATTGATAATGAAGACCCTGAGCGTACTCATGGTGATATTCGTGAACTTTCATGGCTCACTTATGGTGATGATTGGGAAGTGGTCGCAGGTATTTCGAAAGTATACTGGGGGGTTACCGAATCGCAGCACTTAGTCGATGTGGTTAACCAAACCGATTTTGTTGAAGCCCCTGATGGTGAAGATAAATTGGGACAACCTATGGTTAAGTTGACCTTGTTGCGAGATTGGGGAACGTTGACAGGGTTTGTTTTGCCTGGCTTTCGCGAGCGTACATTTTCCGGTGAGGAGGGGCGCTTTCGGCCTGCTTTAGAAATTGATACCGACAGGGCGCAGTATGAGGCAGGTGAGGAAGATGCTCATGTCGATTATGCGGTACGCTGGAGTCATACTCTGGAGGATTATGATGTAGGTCTGAGCTGGTTTAATGGCACTAGTCGTGATCCGATGCTATTTGTTGATCTGCAAAATCCTACTAAGTTAACGCCGTATTATGCTCAAATTAATCAATTTGGTGCGGATATCCAAGCGACGTTGGATTCTTGGTTGTGGAAATTTGAAGCCATTTATCGCAGTTATAACGAAGCATTAATGGATGACTTTGATCAGCTAAAACAGCTCGGGCTAGTATCGCAGTCGGTTGAAGATTATTCAGCGGCGACGGCGGGCTTTGAATATACCTATTATTCGCCGTTTGAAACTAATTGGGATATTGGTGTACTAACGGAGTATCAATACGATTCTCGTGAAGATGGCCAAGTGGCTATTGGTCAAAACGATGTTTTTTTAGGTAGCAGAATTGCATTTAATGATGCGGAATCCAGTGAGGTATTATTGGGGTTTATACAAGACCTTGATAGCCGTGATACCCAAAATTTCATTATTGAAATGTCTACTCGCATAGGTCGTTCTGTAAAGCTGAATGTTGATGTGTTTTTGCCAATGTCGGATGATGCGAGCAATGTTAGTTCACAATTTGAACGTGATGATTATATTCAAGTCGGATTTAATTATTACTATTAACATGACTTGATCGCACCAATGTCAGGAATTGTCATTCAGGCTGCACTTCAGACAAAAACGGTATGTCTGGTAAAGCCTGATAAGGCATAATGTTCCACTGAGAACATAATCTTTTTAGGAGATTGCGGTGCGCTTACCCCCGTTACTTATTGCGGGTCTGATCTTGTCAGGCTGCGCATCTATGAATTCAGTTGAGCCAGAGCCTCCGCTATTGGCTGATCATTTTATAGAGACTCATCAAGAGACTGCTCAGTCAGCCTTGAGTGAAGAAGCCTGGTGGTTTAGCTTTGCTGATGAGAAATTAAATAATCTTATCTCCCTTGCCCTCGCGAACAATTATAGCCTGAAAGCGTCGTATGCTCGTTTGCAGCAAAGTGAAGCACAATGGGTAAAAGCGGGCAGTGGTCAACGTCCTAACCTAAATCTGAATTTACAACGCACACAGCGCTGGCAGGACTCTTCCGATTCTGAGGGTGGCCAATATGAGTTGGGCGCAGACGCGAGCTATGAATTGGATTTTTGGGGGCGTGTTGCCGCTTTAGATGAGCAAGCTTTGCAGCAATATTATGCGATGGATGCCGCGGTAAATATTCAAACAAATACGGTGGTCAGCCAAGTTGCACTGTCGTGGTATGGCTGGGTTAAAGAAACTCAGCAATTGGATTTATTGCACCGTCAGCAGCAGCGTATTGAAAATGCCTTAACGGTTGTTCGTGGACGCTACTTGCAGGGAACGGTACTCGCCTCAGATATATGGCAGCAAGAGCAGTTATTAGAATCGATACATAGTGAAATAATTAATAGTGAAACTCGTCAGGACATTTTTCGTCAGCAGCTTGCATTATGGTTGGGAGAAAATTATTTAGAGAAAGAGCTGCTTGTTTTACCAACCGCGGCTTATCAAATTCCTGACATTCTGCAAGCGACACAAAAAGTTTCAAGCTTAGCCTTACAGCAGCGACCAGATATTCTACAAGCTTATGCACAACTGCAAGCGGCAAGTGCAGGCTTGCATATTGCCGAGACTAATCGTTATCCAAGATTTACCTTATCGGCCTCTTATCGCAGTGTGGCGGATACTCCTGAAGATCTCTTATCAAATTGGGTCGCTAACTTTATTGCAGGTTTAACCATGCCTTTGCTTAATGGTGGAAATTTAGCCGCCGATGTTAAATTAAATGAAGCCTTAGTGAGTGAGAAGCTGGCTAATTATCAGCAGGTTTTATTAGTCGCGATGCAAGAAATTGAAGAGGCGCTTTTAAACGAGAAGCAGCAGTTATCCTTACAAGCAAGTATGCGATATCAGTTGCAGCTTGCCAATCAAACACAAAATTTTAAAAGTCAGCGCTATTTACAAGGTGTTGGAGATTTCTTGTCATTATTAACCAGCCAGCAAGATGTTTTAGGATTAGAAAGACAAACCTTAAATGCTAAATTTTTACAGCTTCAATATCGTATTCAACTATTAACAACATTAAGCCATGGCCGCTTTACGAGCGCTGATGATGAGGAAATTGGGAATGAATAAAGAGATTAACACTCGCCATGTATTAATAGTCATCGCGATACTTCTTATTGCGGCCGCAGTGGCGGCGCTTATTATTAAAACGGCACCGAAGCCACAGCGTGCCAGTGAAGAAAAAGTAGCACGCTTAGTCGAAACAATTGCACTTGAACGCAGCAGTGAAGGCCCGCAATGGATGGGAGGTGGTGAAGTTTCCGCGGCTCAGCGGGTTACGTTATCACCGCAAGTCTCGGGTCGTATTGAATATGTTGATGCGGATGCCGTACCTGGAACAAGGTTACAGCAAGGACAATTGTTAGCGCGTATCGAACCACAAGAATATCAGCTGCAAGTTCAGCAAAGCAAAGCCGCTGTTATCCAAGCACAAGCGACTTTAGATCTAGAAAAGGGTCAGGCTGCAATTGCTAAGCAAGAATACCAATTGGCCGTAAGCCAGATGAATAATACCCAGGCGATTGATAATGCCTTGGTATTAAGAAAGCCCCAGGTGGCTGCTGCTGAAGCGGGTTTAAAAACAGCACGAGCCAAGCTTGAGTTAATGGAATTAAATCTTAAGCGCACTCAGATAAACATGCCATTTAACGGACAAATTATAGCTCGCAGTACGAGCATTGGCAGTCAAGTAAGCCCCAATACGATGTTATTCGATGTAGTGGCTACCGATGAGTTTTGGGTGCAGGTGAAAGTATCACAGCAGTTTCTGCCGTTATTAGACACAACAAAGCCAGTGATTATTAAGCAGGGGCCGTATCAGCGTGAAGCGACTGTTTTACAAACCTTAGTCGATGTGGATGCGAAAGATCGACAAGCTAAAATTTTGATATCCGTTAAAAACCCTCTTGCCCGCAATAGCGCTGCCGATGATGTTACGAGCTTAGGTACATTAGATCGTATATTAGATCGTGTACTGTTGGGCAGCTATGTTGAATGTATTTTGTTTGCCAAGCCGATTGAAAATACCTTTGTCATTGAGAATCGCTACATCAAAGAAGGCGGTTTTATTTGGGTTGTTAACGATAATAAATTGTATAAACGTCAACTTGAAATGGTTTATCAGGGGCGTTTTAAATCATGGGCAACAGATGGAATTGTCGAAGGTGATGAGTTATTAATCAGTAACCTCGGTGTCGTTACAGAAGGAACTCCGGTTCGATTAGCGACGAGTCAGGCACCTTTGAATTCTAAGGCCAAATAATGAAACGAGAAGCTAATTTATATCGTGGTCCTGTTGCTTGGATGGCCCGCCATGGTGTGGCCCCCAATCTGCTGATGACATTTTTGATTATTGGTGGCTTTTTTATGTCATTGATCATCACCAAAGAATTCATTCCAAATATTGAAGTCGATATGGTGATTGTGGAAGTTGCGTATCCTGGCGCAACGCCCTCAGAGATGGAACAAGCCATCATATTGCCGATTGAAAATGAGGTTTCTTCATTCGAAGGTATCAAGGATGTCGTTTCAACGGCGGCGGCCGGCAGTGCTAGAGTGACCTTCGAATTGGTTAATGGAACCGATAAACAAAAAGCTTATCAAGATATCGATCAAGCGGTGAATCGCATTTCTACCTTTCCATTAGAAACAGAAAAACCCATTGTACGTATTGCAGGGCGCACGATTGATGTTGCCACATTAGCGATCTTTGGGGATGTGTCTTTATTAGAACTGAAGCGGTTATCTGAACAGGTAAAAGATGAGCTATTAACCGCCAATGAAATCTCGCAGATAGAGGTTCGGGGTACGCCTAATGAAGAGATTCATGTTGAGATTAATCAAGCAAACTTACAGCGTTATGGGCTGACATTAGCAGAAGTCGCAAATGTTATTAGCAAAAATGCGATAGAGCAGTCGGCGGGCAGTGTTCGCACCGAAGGCGGTGAGATTCTTGTCACGCTGAACGATCGCCGCTATTGGGCACCACAATTTAACGATATTGTATTGCGCTCAGATGCTTCTGGTATTTTATTGCAGCTGTCGGATGTTGCGAATATAAAAGAAGGATTTTCTGACTCCAACCGTTCCGTCACTTATAACGGTAAGCCTGCGATTAGTTTAAGAGTATATCGGGCAGAAGATCAGACACCGACCACGGTGGTTGCTGCCATGTATGAAAAACTGGATGGCATACGTACTCAGCTTCCTCCTGGTATCGAAATCATTGTTACTGATGATGATGGTGAAACCTATCAACAACGTGTTGGTTTGCTTTTAAAAAATGCCGCGATTGGTTTGTTATTAGTATTGTGTCTATTGAGCATATTTTTGGAATATCGTTTAGCATTTTGGGTGACGATGGGCATTCCGACCGCTTTTTTAGGCGCCTTATTATTACTGCCTATTTTTGATGTCACCATTAATATGATTTCGATGTTCGCCTTCATTATTGCTTTGGGCATTGTGGTAGACGATGCCATTATTGCGGGGGAAAATATTTATGAACATATGCAAAAAGGTATTCCGTTTATCGATGCGGCCATTATTGGTGCGCGTGAAGTATCGGTGCCATTAGCGTTTGCGATTTTAACCAACGTCGTTGCCTTTTTACCTTTGCTAGCGTTACCAGGAATGATGGGTAAATTGTTTTTAGCGATTCCGGCGGTAGTGATTTGTTGCTTTATTATCTCTTGGTTGGAAGCATTGTTTATTTTGCCGACGCACTTGGCAAAATTAGAGAGAAAGAATGACGGTGGTTTTGCGCGTTTTATGAATTCAATTCAGAAACCCGCGGATCAGAAACTGCATAACTTTATTCACAATACCTACAAACCTTTATTGCAAAAATGTTTAGAAGCACCGAGCCTAGTTTTAGTCGGGGCTTTGGCGATTGCCATTATCGTTCTTTCTTATCCTATTAGTGGCCGTATGGGCTTTAGTATGTTTCCTCGGTTAGAAGGTGAATTTGTTGTTGCTAAGGTTGAACTGGCAGCGAATGCACCTTTTAGCGAAGCGCAAAAAGTACGCAAAATTTTAGAAACTAAATTGCGTGAGGTCACCAATCCTATCGAGGCTAAAGGCACCCCGTTAGTGATCAGCATTGCTGGTGATATTACGGATTCGAGTATTGAAATTGAAGCGCGTTTGGTTGCGACGGAAATCCGCCCTATTAATGCAAATGAACTGGTAGGTCTTTGGCGTGAAGCGATTGGTGAAATACCCGGTATTCGTAGTTTAACCTTTGATGCCGAACGTGGTGGTGGTCCTTCAGGAGGCGCAGGGTTAACCATTGAATTGCGGGGTTCTAATAATGCCGACTCGTTAGCTTTGAGTGAGCAATTGATGGTTGAACTTGGTACTTTGTCAGGTGTTGTCGATTTGGCAAGCAGTTATACCGATGGTAAACCGCAATGGGAAATTGAATTAAATGCCGCGGGTCGCTCGCTGGGGTTGGATGCTAGCAGTGTTGCCGCTCAGGTACGTAATGCTTTATACGGTGCCCGAGCGTTACGCCAGCAGCGTGATACCAGTGAAGTGACTGCGTTAGTACGCTTGCCATTAGAGGAGCGCATGTTTGCGTCTGATGTTGAGAATTTATTAATTCAAACGCCTGCTGGTGGCTATGTGCCGTTAATTGATATTGCCCATTTAAAGAAAGAGGTTTCCCCATCACAAATCCGTCGCCGAGATGGTGATCGTATTATTACGATTACTGCCGAGGTTGAACCTAGAAAGATGATCCCTGGTGTAATGTCGGTTTTGCGTGAGGATATTTTTCCGCAATTACGGGATGAATACCCTGATATTAGTATCGACTTTCGGGGTCGTCAGGCCGATACCAGTGAAACGGTGAACAGCTTGATGGTTTATGGTGCATTTTCGTTATTGTTAATTTATTCGTTATTAGCGATTCCGTTTAAAAGCTATTCTCAACCTATGCTGGTTATGGCTATTATTCCGTTTGGTGCTGTTGGCGCGATTTTAGGGCATTTAATGTTAGGCGAAGATTTATCCGTGATGAGCATCATGGGCATCGTTGCTCTGGCAGGGGTCGTGGTAAATGATAGTTTGATTTTGGTGGATTACGCTAATAAGAAGGTCACTGAAGGTTTCACGGTTGTCGAGGCGATCACGGAAGCCGGGGTACGACGCTTTAGACCTATTTTATTGACCACCTTAACGACGTTTGGTGGCTTAGCGCCAATGGTATTTGAAACCTCACGTCAGGCGCAGTTTATTACCCCGATGGCGGTATCATTAGGCTTTGGTATTTTATTTACGACCTTTGTTTGTTTATTGGTTTTACCCGCTTTCTATTTAATTCTTGGCAATTATTTGGCTCGTAAGGCGGTGAATACTTAGTGATTGAATGAATTTAAAATTCTATCGTATTCGCCGTTCTTTTTAATCTCAATAAGGCCTTTATTAAAAGCGTCAATAAACTCCTCATGCCTTGCATTGGCTAAGCCACAGGTAATGTGGAGTGTATTGGTTGCGTAATCAACTTTTGAAAATTCAATTTCTTTTAATAGATCAGGATCTTCTTTGGCAATAATGGCCTTGGCAACAATTTCATCTTCAATGGTTAAGTCGATTCGCCCCGCCACGAGCTTACGCGCATTGCTAATAAAGCTTCTGGCTTTTGGCTGTCTAAAGTGAGTCGCGTTTAAAAAATCATCCCCGTAGCCATAACCTCTGATAACACCGATCGATTTCTCTTTTAAACTTTCTAATCCGGCATACTCAAAAGTATCACCTTTTTTCTTTATTATCTTAAGTGAGTTATTGAGATAAGGATCGCTGAACATTAAATATTGAGTTCTTTCTTCCGTTATCCAAGTACCTAGTAATAAATCATAAGAGGCATTTTTTACCCCAGTAATGGCCCTTGCCCATGGTACAAAAATAATTTCGAGCTCATAGCCTTGGGTTGCGTAGGCTGCGGTTGCTATTTCAGCGATAAGGCCTTTGTTAGGCTGGTTAGGGTCGAGAAAGGGAGGCCATGGATCACCTGCTGCTAATATTTTCTCGGAATGTGCGGAAGATGAACCAATAATCGCAAGAATGAATAGAATACATCGAATCATGATGGTACTCCTCTACCTGAGTGAGATGGATGTATTCAGTATAGATTAAGGAAAACCATTGCTAGAAATTATTAGGTATTTATCATGACACTGCGTTAGGAAGCTCTTGCTGTACTAGATACAGCCTCATGTCGAACTCAAGCTGATGATAATCCGGCAGCATATGTTGGCACAGTTGATAAAAAGCTTTGTTATGATCTTTTTCTTTTAAATGAGCAAGCTCGTGCACGACGATCATGCGTAAAAATGCTTCTGGCGCTTTCTTAAAAACCGCACCAATGCGAATTTCATTATTGCTTTTGAGTTTGCCACCCTGCACGCGAGAGACATAAGAATGTAAACCTAATGCATTATTCACTACGTGAATTTTGTTATCAAAGGCGACTTTACTGAGGGGGGCCGATTTTCGCATGTACTGATTTTTTAAATCCATAACATAATCGCGTAATGCTTTATCACTGCTGATGCTGTGAAAATCGGGATATTTTTTAGCAAGATAGCTGGCTAATGATTGCTTATCAATCATGGCTTGGATCTGAGCTCTTAACTCTGGTGCGTAACCCGCGATGTACCTAAGGGGGCCTGTAGACTTACTATTCATGGTCTTCGCTGTTTAAATAAACGTTGGTTAAAAGGTATAGCCTAAAGCAATGCCGTAACGACGATCGTGCTCTGAAGACGTATCAATTTTCTCAATAAACCCCTGCAAAATAATATGGTTGCGGGTATCAATCCATTCATCAAATGCAATTTCTGAGACAATACGAAAGCGATTGGTTGTGGAAAAGGAAACGCCACGCTGCAGCTGTAAAAAACGCCCTAAGCCGATACCAATGTAGGGTTGTACTTGTTGGTCGTTATCAAAGCCATCTTTTGTCGAACGCAGTTCTAGCGCGCCGTTAAAGAAAAAAGTATATAAGCTGCCTCCGGCATAATACGCTGAGCGATCATCACCATTGGTCATACGGCCTAAATAAGTGGAGGCTCCTATAATGGACTGATGCATGGTCTCTTTAGCGTTTGTGTTGTCTGCCGACCAGGCTGTATTGCTTAATAGCATTAAAAAGAGAGTAATCAGTAAATCGCGTTGATAAGACATAAAAATACTTAAGATTAGAATTAAGGGGCTATTGTAGCGGCTTAGCGACTGTTAAACTGCATAAAAATATGTGGAATATGATGTCATGCAAAAAAATAACCCCTTACACGGCCTTACGCTTGAAACTATTGTGACTAAATTGGTCGATTTTTATGGTTATCCTAAGCTTGCGAGTCAAATTAACATCCTTTGCTTCAAAGAAAATCCCAGTATTAAATCCAGTCTCAAATTTTTGCGCAAAACCCCATGGGCTAGAGAGAAGGTTGAGCAACTGTACTTGGATACCCGTTTTGATGTTAAGAACAGCCCTTGGTCGCAGCAGTAATTCATCCTCGCAAATAAGGCGGCGTAATTGAAAGCGACAACGGCTAGCGCATTAAATCAGTTCTGAAAATCCATCGTCATTCTGTTATTATCCGCGCTTCAAAAATTTAGGGGTTGGAAGCGTATGTTCCAAGAATTCATCAAAACGTTCTCGCCAAATGTGAAGAACGATACTTTATCCGGTTTAACCGTGGCACTTGCCTTGGTTCCTGAAGCCGTAGCCTTTGCGTTCGTTGCAGGTGTACACCCATTAACGGGTCTTTATGCCGCATTTATGGTGGGTTTAATTACCGCTATTATGGGTGGCCGCCCAGGTATGATTTCTGGTGCTACCGGTGCACTCGCGGTGGTTATGGTTGCCTTAGTTGCACAAGCTGAACGTGATTTTGGTGCGGGTATGGGACCACAATACTTGTTCGCCACGGTTGTTCTGATGGGGATTATTCAAATCGGTGCGGGTGCATTGAAGCTGGGTAAGTTCATTCGAATCGTACCGTATCCTGTCATGCTTGGTTTCGTAAATGGTTTGGCCATTGTCATTTTCTTAGCACAAATACCTCAGTTACAAGAATCAACCCCTGGTGGCAAATGGGGCTGGACGGAAGGTACTTGGTTAGCGGGCAATGAACTGTATATTATGATCAGCATGATTGCGGCGACTATGTTTATTACGCACTTCTTACCTAAGTTAACAAAGGCAGTGCCTTCGGCGTTAGCCGGTATTTTAGTCGTTAGCTTAATTGTTATTGGCTTAGATTTAGATACAAAAACAGTGGGCGATTTAGCCAGTATTGCGGGTGGTTTACCTGAATTTGCAGCGCCAAATGTGCCATTAACAATGGATACTTTATTCTTCATTTTACCGTTCGCTATCATTCTTGCGGCTATTGGTTTGATCGAATCATTATTAACCATCACGGTGATTGATGAAATGACCGATACCCGTGGGCAAAGTAATAAAGAGTGTGTTGCTCAAGGTACTGCCAATGTTGCAACCGGTTTCTTCGGTGGCATGGGCGGTTGTGCGATGATTGGTCAATCGATGATTAATGTAAATTCCGGTGGTCGTGGTCGTTTGTCTGGTATTGCGGCGGCGTTGTTTCTATTAAGTTTTATCTTGTTTGCGTCTCCGCTCATCGAGCAAATTCCAATTGCCGCCTTAACCGGTGTGATGTTTATGGTGGTTATTGGTACGTTTGAATGGTCTAGCTTCCGCATGATGCGTTCTATTCCAAAGCGCGATGCCTTCATTATTGTATTGGTTTCTGGTGTAACCGTCGTAACGGACTTGGCGGTTGCGGTTGTTGTTGGGGTTATTGTTGCTGCTTTAAACTTTGCTTGGGAACATGCAAAGCACATTTATGCGACTCATAAAATCGATGAAGAGGGTGCTAAAATTTACGAGCTTCATGGCCCTTTGTTCTTTGGTTCAGCGGCTAACTTTAAAGATTTATTTGATCCTAAATCAGATCCTGACAAGGTGATTGTGGAGTTTAAAAATAGCCGTGTTGCTGATCACTCTGCAATCGAAGCGATTGATTCTTTAGCGGAGCGTTATATTGCTGAAGGCAAAGAATTGCACTTACGTCACTTGAGCCCAGAGTGCCGTCAGTTGTTGAAGAAGGCCGGTGATCTATGCGATGTAAACGTTATGGAAGATCCTAAGTATCGTGTTGCGGTTGATAAACTGGCCTAAGCCGAGTATTTATTGATTGTGATATTCAAAAGCCCTATGTTGCGGTAACGCGCGACATGGGGTTTTTTTATGGAAATTTTTAGGTATCGCTGGCTTGTTTAGTGTCTTTAATTTTATAAGGTATGGTCATAATAAAGGCACAGCCTTGTGATACAGGCTTAAGCTGAATCGTGCCTTGCATGGTTTGGCATACAAGGTTGTATACTAGGTGCATGCCTAACCCTGTGCCTCCGTACCCTCGCTTAGTTGTATAGAAGGGTTCGAAAATCTTAGTCTGTGATTCTAGGCTTAAACCAGAGCCATTATCGCTGTATACGATAACAACATGGTCATCTTCTTGCTCTGCTTCTATGGTAATACTGCCTTGTTCAATATTTTCAAAACCATGCAATAGCGAGTTCATAACTAGGTTCGTGATTACTTGGCTAAGCGCGCCAGGGAAACCTTCTAATTCAATACTTTTTGGACAAATAATGGTGACCTTATGGCGAGTTGTTTTTAGCTTAGGGTGAAGAGTCGAATGAATTTCGTAAAGGT
>TARA_B110001454_G_scaffold22778_1_pt1 | contig 24316 bp, 17 predicted proteins | sample TARA_B110001454 | Tara Oceans TARA_B110001454 (sample SAMEA4397004) | marine metagenome | biome: Polar Biome; feature: [MES] marine water layer (ENVO:01000295) within the mesopelagic zone...; material: water (ENVO:00002006), including particulate matter (ENVO:01000060) such as...... | reverse complement strand
GATCCATGGACGCGTAGTCTGCCTCCGTCTGAATCGCTTTCAACACGACTTCTCCCATTCCTTCTGGATCGCGCGCCTGTGCAGCTTCCAACGCCTCTTCTGCCTTGAGATCCTCCGGTGTGTTTGCCCACGATGCGGCTCCGATCGAAACGCCGTGCTCAAACTTTGACTGCGTCGTGTGCACGAACGCGGACAGAGCAGGATCCGCCATCGCTCTCCTCAATCCAGTGAGCACCGTCAACGTCACATTGTCCATCTCCGGAACATACCAAGATCCAGAGCCGTGAATCTGACGGAACGCGTCTCTCCTCTCGGACGCCTGGTTGAGCATGCGCGGATGGAACGCCGTGTGATCTTCGGACTTGATCGCCGCTACAAGTCGCCGGCGCATCTCCGCCTGGGAATCAGGAGAGGGTTTCTGCTCGTCGGCACCCTCGTAAGACGACGGGTCAAGCACCGAGAGGTCCAGCTGTTTGAAGGCGTTTGCGACGATCAGGGTCTCCTCCTCCGTCGGCTCATCATTCTCATACATCCTCTTCATGCGCTTGCTCTTTTCGATTGCGCCCTTGCAGTCTTTCTTCAGGTGTTTGTGCAGCTCCTCCACGAACTTCAGCGCAACGCACATGATCTCCTCCTCCCCGCGCTCGCGCATCTCAGCAACGAGCTTGTCGGACAGAAGCCACGCCTCGCCCAGATCGTGGCCCGGAGCCGTAGACAGCCACGTGTTTCGGATCGTGTGTGCCGTGATTGCCCTCGCAAAGATCTTGGGACCTGTCGCGGTCGAAAACCACCCCACCAAAATCACATGGTTGCCCGGCTTGAACTGGCCGTTGTACCGCGCCATCTTCATCACCCTCTGAGCCTGCAGACGCACGTTCAGCTCCAGCCAAGCGGCGTCTCGGACCACGGCTATGTTGTCCAGGCCGCGGTTCAGGATGTGCTGCGGCGGTTTGATGAGATACACGCGGTTGCGTTTGCCGAGCTCCGCGTCCATGCCGCGGAAGTGAATGGATTTGAGCTTGACCGCAATGGAAAAAGCCATCTCGAGCCAGCGTGCACAGTGGGTTTGCACGCCCGACGCCGCGACGCGCTGCAGGCGGCGCTCCACGCCGCCCGTGCTCAGCTCCTTCATCACAAACCCAAACCGCATGCGCTCCATTTGGCGACTGTAGGTGGCCAGACCCAGCGACAGGTTTCCCACCGACGAACTTGAGGGGTCGACGGACGCCTCGATCGCGCGCATCCACTCCAGAGCGACCAAATGGAACTGCTGCACCCACGCACTCGTCAGCTCGGTCGCAGTCTCCCTGACGCTCGTGCCGCTGCTGCCGAGGTAGTTCTCCACGTTCATGTCCACGTGCTTCAGAGCCTCTATTGGAGTCGTGTAGCTGCTTTTGCTCTCCTCCAAACGTCGTTTGCGAATCTGCACGTCGTCCTTCCAAGCCGCCGCCAAGTTCTCAGTGTTTGAAAACGTGGCTTCGTCGCTGCACAGGAACTCGAGGTCGGAAGTGCCAGCTACAAACGTCGACATGACCTCGAAGATGCTCTGGTCGCCAACGCCATTCTCCAGCCCCGCAAAGCGTGCGGACGGCATCGTCAGAAAGCACAGCGCGCTGAACATGGGAGAAATTCGCGTGGAGTCCTTCGTCAACAGACTCCCCTCGGCTTCGGGGTCGTGAAGCATGATGGCGACGGCGGTCTGCGTGTGCATGAGCATGCACAGAGCTCCGAATCGCGCCATCACAGGCTTGTTGTCTCCATGTTCCTTGTGGATGACCATGCTCAGCGCCAGAGCTTTCTGGTAGCTGACTCCAGAAAACGCCGCTCGGCACAGCACCCACAACGACCCGTCCTGCGCACCCATGCGTTCGTAGCTGGAACGCGTGGGTGAACACAGAAGATTCTCCAACGAGGGGGGCAGAATGCCGTCGCCCGTGGCGCGCGAGTTCAGGGCCAGAGTGCGAATCATCCAATAGGACGCGACCACGTCGTCCATCTTCGACGGCTCTCCCGAACTAAACGCCGGCGCACCCTTTGGCGGGCGCACCACCACGGACGCCACGGCCATGGCGTACGATCGCACGGCAAGAATGATCAGCGCGTACCACGGCCCTAGAGCAGGCAGACGATCGCATCTCACTATGGTCAGCTCCAACTGTTCGCTCACCTTCCACAGGAAGGCACGCATGTGCAGCATGTAGACAAAGGACCCCGTTTCCTCCACAATCTCCTCACTCGGCAACTGTTTCTTCATCGTCAACTCGGCCATCATCAGCCCGTGCACCATCTTTACCAGAGCCGTCAGCTTGCTCTCGCGCATGGCAACGAAAGAAGTCCCCGCCTCCGGACCAGCTATGGCCATCGCCGTCGCAGGCGTCGGCATCACGTCGCGCAAAGTGCTGCTGAGCTTCTTGCGTATTCCCGCGGGCAGGCACTCGTGGGCGTCCAGCTGCTCGTTGCCAGAACATCCGAGGCGATCCAGCTCCGTCAAGACAGCAGCCATGGAAGCTCGGACGCGATTGAAGGACGTGTCCTCCTTTCCGTAGTCGCCGTTCAAAATCCACTGGTGGTTGACAATCACCACGATCGCCTGCAACCTGCACAGAGCCTTCTTGTACACAACAGACGACGAGGTCTGGGCGTTCCACCCCAAGCCCACAAGAATCGTTGCCAGGTCGAAAACGCCTGTCGACCCGCTCACCGCCGGCGCCCAACTCATGATGGGTATCGCCTTCACAAGCTGCTGAGCCAGAGAACACGTCTGAGCCGAGCTTGCTCTTCCAAACGACTCCACCACGTCGCTGATGAGCATGAGGTTTTTGCTGTTCTGCGTCCTCTCCGCGTCGTCCTCCGCGCGGTCCGAGGTGGCGGCATGCAGCAGAGCGGCAAAGTGTATCGACGCGTTGCCGTGGGGAATCTTGGCAAACGTCACCTTCGTACCCGCCAGCGCGTTCTCGTGCGCCGTCACGAGGGCATTGGAGAGGAACGCAAAGTTCTTTGCGCCCCATTCCTTGATCAGCGGCTGCACCGGACCGAGTCCTACAGGAGCAGCCTTGGACGTCCCCGGAACACCATCGGAAGCCATTTGCCGCTACCTTGAACAGATGCCAGTGGCCGAATACTTCCAGTGTTCTGACCAATCCATAGCGGCGGTGCAAGGACTTATGGTTACGGACGGAGGACCAACGCTTACTGCAACCGACGCATTCCTACTCATGATCGCGTTCCTACTCGCGGTCTACGCAGGGCAGCAGTGCAGCAAGCAGTGCCGGCAAAATCACCGGAGAGCTCTTCTTGACGAGGACGCTCCGTCGAGGGGGAGGCGCATGCTGTGGATCGTACCCTTGCCGTTTGGAAAAGCGTACGGCGTCACCACCTGCAAGGAGCAGAACCAGCCCCTCCTCGTCCCATTCAACAATGGTCGTTAGAGTGCTAGGTACCAGCATCTGAACGCGGTGCGTGTGTACACTCACACCTTTTGATTAAAATACAACCCTGGAAGGTCCGCGGTCGATGCCACCGGCGACGGGGGCATCAGCGCGTCGTCCCCGCTCTCGTCACCACCGATTGTCCAGGCGGTCACTTCGAAGCAAGCGGCGTCGTACTTCATGACCTCGTTCGGGTCCGACTGCTCCGTGCCAGACCTGTAGACGTAGCGCTTGCCGGTCGGCGCGACCCTTCCAGTCGTCTCGTACCCTCGGAGAACGGCTCCAATGATCACAGCGACCGCGCCGACCCAGAATCCAGCGCCAAACCAAATGATCAGGTACATGAAGCCCAGCGGGACTTCCAGAAGAAACCACCAGGGGCTTCCGCTGCACGTGCGGCACCCGTGCCAGCACAGCAGCACCGCCCGCGTCAGCCTCCACTCCTGCTTCCATTCTCGCGCGCTCCGTGCCGACCACAGCCGCCGGTATCTGAAGGCGTGCCATATAAACGTCGTCATGAGAATGGGAACGATCTGCGACACGAAGATGACGCCCAGTCCGACTCCAAACTGATACTTGATCGGTGCGCCAAACCAGAACTGAGCATAGAGCAGGTGCGTCAGCTCCTCTCCCGCCGCCACCACAAACGCAGTTATGGCTATCTGGTACATGACCTCTCTGGGATCGACGTGACGAAATGTCAGCTCAGAAGGCTTCTCGTTCGCGAAGTCGTCGTCGCCGTACACCGTCTGTACGCTCAACGCGTTGAGCGTGCGCCATTTGCATACCAGCCTCACGAACACCTCGCCGTAAACTACCAGCAGCGGACCAAGAATCAACCAGATCGGAAAGGTCCACCAGAGATCATTCCAGACGCTGCCGTGGTTGAGAAGCACGTACAGAGGGAAGGAAACATACTCCATAAACGTGAAGTCTTCGCCACGGCCTATCACCGCTCCCCACACGATCGGCTCGCCGTCGGTGCGGTTCAGGTGGTCCACCAGCCGAATCGTAAAGTGCTTGTCGGCGCAGTTGACACCCTTGAGACCCGTGCTGTCGTACTGGCGCGTGGCGTCGCCGGGCTTTCCGGGAAACACGCTGCGGTAGGTGGTCTGCGTGAAGGGCTCGATCTCCGCGGGCTCGTACCCCTGCTCGGCATACGCGACGCGAGTGTCCCAGCGAACAGGGTCTTCCGACGGCACACATCCGCCACAGCCCACAAACAGGTCGTAGGTCGTCTGGTCAACCTCGTCGCGGAACACCGCGTCTATGTCAATCTTCTCGCCGTTGAGAGTGTCAAACGGAGTGCTGTCGTCGTCGACGTGAACCTCGATGCCACCCGAACCTTTTAAGTAAAAAACTTGAGACCACGTGTGCACGTGCGGGGGCGTGCAGCAGTTCTCCGTGCACATGGTGCCACCGTAAGTGGGCACGTGCCCGTCTGCAAACCATGTCCGCGTCAAAAGCAGCAACGTTACTCGGTACGCAAACATTCTCAAGAAGCGAGTCTCCCAACCACTCTACCCAACAACAAACCAAGTCGCTGCATGCATATCTCATCTAGCCCGGGGTTTCACGCCCCACAGTTGAGACACGCCTCCGGGTTGTCACGACGGCACGCGTCCGCCTGCGCCGTCGTCTCTTCCTCTGTCTTGCCGTCCTCGACCGCCTTTTCCAAAAGGCGCTTCTCCCTCTCGACCTTTGAGGCGTGATCCGAAGGCCTGTACATCCCAGCCTCGATGCAACGAATGCCACCCCCCGGGTACTTGAACTCGAGCAGCGCCTTGTACACCTGCGCGTTCACACCGCCCTCCTTCTCGTCGTCGCTGTCGTCCAACGCGTTGAACAGGTCGATGTTGGCCAGAGCATCCTCTCTGGAAGGCGCGTGCAACGGGGGCTGCAACGACTTGGGCTGAGGCCGCGTAGCCGCGAGGTCCGCGTCACTGAGCTCCAGCTTCTTAACCTCGTCGTTAAGCTCCTTGAGCTTCTTGCTGATGTCACCCGGCGCCGTTTTATTTTCGGCGGCTTCCATCATCACCATCTGCTGCAAGAGCGCGCGCTGGGCGTCGGGATCGTCCGACTTGATCGACACTCCCATGGCCTTTACGTCCCTCCAGAAGAGCGCACGACCCGCGTCGGTCTGCGGGTACGCGCGGACGCTACCATCCGGAAGCTGCATCTGCAGCTGCGGCGGGTCTCCATCGAGCAGGCCAGGGCAAAGGCCTATCGTCACTGGGGGATTGTCATCTTTTTTGGCACTATGCATGACACACACTCATTCAACTCCTCCCTCAGACTCTTGCTCCGTTCCGAACGGCGCACGGACGTTTGCCCTAGCGGGTGCCTCTCTACTTTTTGATTCTATCCGCAACCTTCTTGATGAACTCCTCGCCTTTGAGGGTTCGCGGAACCCCTCCACCGCCCTTTCCCTGCAGCACCATGTTGTAGCGCTTCACGCCGGGCGACGACATCTTAACATCCTTATTGACCAGGAACGTGTTGGTGCCGGGCTCCTGACCCGCAAGTTCGTGCAGGTCGGTCATGCCCTCCGCGTTTATTTCCAAAAGCGTGTTCACGAACGCGTCCGGGTCCGGGCCGTCCGTCGCCGAGTCGACCAGCCCGTATTTGACCAGCTCCTTCTTGGACTTGCCAACATTGTCAATCAGAGTGATCTCGTAGTACGAGGCGCTCGGCTTTCCGCACTGGTACGCGTCGTTCGAGTACGGCTCCTGCCACTCGCCAAATACAGATTTCATACGATCCACAATGTACTTCCCGTAGCGCCGGCGGTTCGCGCCGACGCTCAGGCCACGCAGCCGAACATCGATGCGTGTGGACGGAGCCTCCGCCGTCTTCTGGCCGTAGGGAGCGTCCTTTGTGGACTGCAGATCAATCTCCACCTCAATGACCCACGGGGCGGCGACATCGCGGCGAAGTCGCGCCCCGGCGTCTCTCTCCGTGACGCTCTCATTCTCGGGGACGTCCAAGACAGCTCCCACACCACTGTTGCTCGTCGAGTGATCCTTGAGCTGCTGAATCAGACTGGGTTTTCCTGCTCCCAGATCCACCTTGGTGACCGCAGGCGGGAGGCCGGTTTTGACCGGTTCCTTGGTCCGCCTGCTCATGGGGAAGAAACTAGCGGCTGCCACACAGGCACCGCTCTCTGTTGTACAGAGAGGACAGTTCATGTGTTATTTAACCGCTATGATGCTACAGGAGCGGTCAGTAATGCGCAAGCAGACCGGCATGACCCGCGAACGCAAGGCCAGATCGGTGTCCCCAGAAGAACTACCGCCAAAACCCGACGACGAAGAAGAAGAAGAAGAAGTCAACCTCACGGGGAACGAGCTCTCGTCAGACGAGGAGGACAGGCGCGTCGAAAGGAAGCTGCGCGCGCGCTCAATTTCGGAGCGACGCTCGGGACCCTGCGGACGCCGCATCTGCACCCGTACATGCAGAAGAGACTTTACGGAGATCCTGGTAATCACGCTGCTGCTATGGTGGTGTCTCTCACAGCTGTACGATCACTACGGCGAGAGAATCTCTGCGTTTCTCGAAAAAAAGGGACTGTGGCATGGAGCCGACACCAACGACAACTAGAGTCCACAGATCACACACACGCACCAACGGGAGTGGAGTGTTCTTTTCCACTCGGTTTCCATTCAAGAATTGTTCCATGAAATGCGCATTAGGGGCACACAATCTCAGCCCGGTCACGCCTTCGGGTCCACAGGCCCAAAAGCCGGACTCACAGACTGCGACGGGACCTCATCGTACGCGTCATCGTAGGGAAGCTGCTGGCGCAGCTGCGTCCGCGCCTCGTGAAGAAAGGGGTTGACGTGGTTTGCTTGGGACGAGTCCAGACCGTAGGTGCTCGGCAGGTTCTGGCCCACGACAAACGGCGAGTACACGGCGTCCAGATTCTGAGGCGGCCGCTGCACGCTCTGAAAACTTCCCATCCCCACAAACGACACCACAGCTTCCACCGAAGCTGCAAGTGCGGCTCGCGCAGCTGGACCTGGACCAGGCGAAGCAGCAGAAGCATCGGGCGCGAGCGATGCCAGGGGCGCAGGATCGTTGGAGGAGGAGGGTCCCCCTGCTTGCAGCGGCGGAAGCGGGTCGTCGTCCTGGTCGGCGGCGGCGGGAGCGTCGCGACGCTGGCGCGAAGCCGGCCTGCTCTCCTGCTGGTCGGAGTCGGAGTCGGACGGACTGTCAGACCCACCGTCATCATCCTCGTCGAACTGGATGCCACGAGGGCCTTGCGGCGCCTGCGGGTCTTGCGGCGCCGGCGGGGCCTTCCTCCTCCGCTGGCCTGCTCGCTTGGCCTTCAGATTGGCCAGCTCCGTGATGGCCTTTTCTTTAAAGAGAGTGTCGTCCTGCTGCTGACGTTGGCGAGGCTCGGGCGAGACTCCCGCCCTGTACGTGCCGTCGTTGTAGTAGGAGTAGAGGCGCTCCCATTCGTCCAGCGCCCGTGCAAATGAACTCAGAATCTGTAGCGTGTAGTAAGATTGGCTGTCGGCGAGCATGACGTCAAAGATTGTCGTTCGCACGCCGTCGAACATGCTCCTCAGCGCCGTCTTGGCGACCGAGTTTCCAATCCTCGCAAGCGGCTCTCCGTTTGCACGACCAGCACTCAGCGCCCCGCGCTTGCTGCGCATGAGTTCCTCAAACGAGCTGGGCCTCTTGGGATCGACAGGCTCCTTCGATGTTCGGTGGTCCCACGCCGCTGGCTCAAACCATGCGTTCATGTGTCTGACTCGGTAGTGATCGGTCAGGTCGACGTCGCTGCGTTTCTTGACACCCAGAAACTTGTTGATCTTGTCAATCCAGGGCAAAAACATCCTCCTGTTCACTTGCTGGTTCTTCCAAATGTTACCGCTGTCGCGCTCCTTGAACGTGAGCTTCTCGGTTCCTCCATCGTCTTTGATGTAAACGCCGAACCGGCTTGCAAATTCCACGAGCGCCCGTTCCTGCCGCTCTCGCACGTGTGCGCTCACATGGCCGTCAGCGGAGTACTGGGACGCGACAAACGAGACGGCATAGTCGTACGACAGCTTATCGACAGTCATGGACTGAAGCTTCTGCTTCCTGTACTGTATCTGCGTCTGCACGAGTGCCAGCTCAGTGTACAGCGCCTTCTGTCCACAGAAGGTGTTGCCGGTCCCCAGGTCAAATCCACCATCCGATGAGACGCCTCGCATCAGCGCATCGTCCCACGCCTGCTTCCAAGTGCCTCCTTTCACAGCATCCTCGGTGAGTCGAATGTTCGTGGGAGTGTAGTACTTTTTCAGCAGGCCCTCGAGCTCCACCTGCGTCTTCTCCCGTGCAAGATCGATTCTCCGCGCGATGTCGACTCCTTCCATTTGCTCGCGGAAACCCTTTTGCTGCTGCACGTAAACGAACCTCGTGCTCTTGCGACTCAGAATCTTGTCAGCGCCGCGCTTCTCCTCCTTGATCAGCACCCGCACCACATCTTGTGGCCGCGTGGGGTTGCGGTCCAGATCTCCGAAGGCCCTCGATTTTTCAGCAGATCGCGTCCTGGCCTCACTCAGTTCGTCCTTGGCCGACTGAACAGACGCAGTGCGACTCGTCACGGTCAGTTCGAGCTCTTGCTTCTTGCGCCGCTGCTCTTCCGAACGAGCACCCTCCTGGAACGGGATGCTGGGGAGGAACTTGGCCTGGTCGTCGAGGGTTCTCTTCAAGTTCAGCTCCGCCTTCCTCACCTTCCTTTCAAGTTGCTCCACCACCTTCGCAACGTTCCCGTACTGCTTCTCGACGATCGCCACACGCCTCATCTGCTCTGCGCGAGCCTTGCGGGCAAAGAAATTGCGCCATATCGTGCCGTTCGAGTCGCCGTCGTCCTCGTCGACATCCACCAAGTCCAAATCCAAATTGGGCACCCAGTTCCTAGCGTCTTCCAGCAGATTCTTTGGAAGACGCACTTTCTCGGTCGCCTTCAGTCTCGGGTTGATCAAACCCTGTCTCCATCGCTGGACATCCTCGGCAGAGAGGTCGTCCGTCGGGTGACGCGCGACAGGTCCTAGCACAGCTCCCGGTGGAAGCGGAAGCTTCTTGTCGGATGGCCAGCCGTGCACCACTCGGCGGTAACTGAATGTCGGCAGCTTTGCGTTCTGCACGACCACTATTCCCTGAGTCTGCAGATAGTCCATCGTCGCTCTGTGGTCGCTCTGGTTGGCCTCCAGAATCCTTTGGATGGGAGGCAGTACCGACTCGTCAAACTGCCGATACCAGTCGTCAGCGCTGCCAGCTCTCCAGAATTCGTCATGGAGGTCTTTCTTCTTTGTGGAACGGAAGCCCAGTATCTCCAGCGCATCCATAGGCTCCTCAGCCGATTCATGCGGCGCGACAAATGGTGCATCGCTTCCGGAAGCCCCGCCCGGTGGCGCAGTGTACAGCATGTGCCTGCCTGCAACTCGGTTCTCGCCGGCGCCTTCCAACCCGCCAAGCTTCATCGCAACCTCCGGAAGAATCGTCAGACAGTCGCCGTCGTCCGACGTACGCGCACAGAGCCTCCAAGACTGCGCCGAGTCGTCGCCACTAAATCTGGCCCCCGCCGAGCCGTGCATGCGTTTCAGCGCGGAGGTGCTCACCTTGGAGCGGCGCACGCCGCCCGTGCGCAGATCGTTCATTCGAACAAAGTACACGCCCGACTTTCCGTCGTAGTCGGTGCGCGAACGGTTCGGGTTGTTGGTCGCAGGGTCGAACCCGCCCTCACCCTCGGCCACCAAACAGTCCCCGTCGCGATCGATCGAACGCGGCGGAGGCCCCGGGGTGCGCGGGTTGATCTCGACAATCAGCTGAGGATCGTGAATGTATCCACGCGCGTCGCCGTCGTGCTGCGGGGTGTAGTCCACCGTGACGCGCACAATGAACCCATCTTCAATGCCGTACGCCTCCTTCACGTCTGGCGGGGCCTCGGCGCCCATGCATCCTTTGCGCACGTCCTTCCACTTGTCTTCCCACCTCCGCGTGTTCAGGACGGCGGAGCGGACCTTAAGAGCAAGAAGCCCAGCGAGCACGCTGTTAGGAGCAGCCACTGCAGACCCAGAAGCTCCGCTCCCTGCCGAAAGGCCCGCCATTGCAGCCTCCATGTTGTGCGCCTTGGGCATATTCGATTGCACCTCGAACGCTTCCAGCGCCTTCTGGTGCTTCCTCACGTCCAGGTCGTTTCCACGTCCGTACAGGGCAGCATTCAGCCTCCCAAGAAGAACTTCATACTTCTGCGCGTTCGTCCCACTCTCTCCAAACAGGGTCGTGGTCGTCTGATTCCACTCGTCAAGCTTGACCAGGTACTGAGGATCAAACGGCTCCGCATGCTGGTGCACGAGCAGGTCGCTGGGACGACCGCCCATGCGAAAGTTGCCGTTGCAGTCCACCACCAGCGTGTCGCCCACTCCGTCGGAAGTGTCTGCGTTGGTGATGCCGATGTACACACCGCCTGGAAAGGTGCCCTTTGGGGGTCCGCCGGCCTCGTAGGGCTTGCGGTTCTGCACGTGCACCGTCCATGTCCGACGGTGCTTCCATCCTGCTTCGTACCCCAGCTTCCACTTCGATCCCAGCGGATTCGAACGGTCAAAGTCGGCCTCGTTGCCGCGCTGCATCGGAAGACTCTTGTGCATCGTGTGAGCGAAGTCCTTAGACACCGCACAAAACGACCTGGTTCCGTGTCCCGCCGATTCCGATACGTTGCGAATCTTCCACGGCATGCGATCGGCGTTCCTCAGAACCTGAGCATACCACTCGCCTTCCGGTTTCTTGGTCACAAGAATGTCCACCGGTTCCAGACCCAGCGCGCGTGCGATGTGATCCGTATTGTCCACGAGCGTTGTGCCGTCCGGAGAGTAGATCGGATGCCGCACCCGAGCGTACACAACTCCGGTGGCGACATCCCATCCGTGAAGCTGCTCCTGCTCGAGGTCCGCTTTGGTGTGGATGCTCTCGTCAAAGTTCTCCACCTTTGGTGCCACTCCGCGACCCCACAGCAAACTCTTGCCTCCAGGGTACCTCTCGCTCTGCATGTCTACGGCGCGGCCGTAGTCGTGCGTCGGCGGACGCACGGGAAGAAATCCGTCGTATCTCTGCTCACCGCTGCCGACCTGCACGAGAAGGTCGCCGGGAGTGGGATCGTCGGTCCTGCTGTCGTACCAGACTCGGAAGAAATGCCTCGCTTGCGCATCCGACGCGTCGGGCCCCAGGTCGTACGACCCTTCCGTGAGCACCTCCTTGGCAATGGCGTACGTGATCTTCTTGTCCAGACGCACCATCGTCTTCGAAGCCGCTTTGTGCACGCGCGCGAGCTTGTCTAGAAAATTCGGATCGTTGCGCAGCTGCTCGACGCGCTGCTGCTGCTTTTTGTAAGCCCTTGACCTGTGCAGAAGATCTGCGGAGATCACGAGAGCTCCCCGGGGGGTTTCGTCAACGGTTTTGCCAGCCGACCGCTTGTGCAGCGGTAAGCTGTCAGCTGCGCGCCTGTTTGGCGGCGGCTCCCGTTGCTCTTTCTGGCAGTGGCTGCCACCTGTCATTGTTTTCCCACAGGCTGACGAATCTTTCGCTACCTCAAAATACCCCTCTGGTCCCTGCAGCCGGCTGCAGAGTGTTTATCATCAGCAGCAATAACTCCTGGACACCTCCGCGTCACAACAGGTTCCTTTATGAGTTCGCAACGGCCCAGTGCGGAGTTTGCGGCGCTCACGGAAGGACGAGGCGTCGCGCCCGAGTACGACGTGTTCGACAGCAGGGGGGTCGTCTTTGGCTCCGCGACCAGGGGCGTCGCCGAAGACGCGTTTTTGTTCGTCAACCCGACAGAGCTGCGTGGCAGGAGAGTCGTCCACCCCTTCTACACGAGCTCCCACCCCAACAACTCAAAGCTGTCCGTGTCCATGCAATCTATCGTGCTCAGGGTGTTACAAGCACGCTAGAACGTCATATCAGGTTGTTTGTTCATTAGCATGTAGCGTATGTCGCGCACAAACATTGGTCTTTCGTACCACGTCTTCGTACACATGCGACACCCAAGCTTCTCACCCCTCGAAATCGAAGGTGGCACCATCACCACCGCAGCCCAGGGGCTGGGGATCCAGCCCCAGACGCTCGTGGCAATCATATCCGTCACAACTCTGACGCTCGCGGGCGCGGGCCTGGGGCTCGGTCTGGGTCTCAGCTCGTCCGATCCGTCGGCCTCGCCAGTCCTTCCGGCGGCACCACCACCCTCTTCCCCTGGAAACCCATCGGGAGTGGAGGCGAGTCAACCCACCGACGCTCCCCTTTCGCCACCCCCGCCGCCTCTACCATCTCCGCCCCCCACGCCGCCCGCTCCGTCGTCGCCTCCACCGTCGCCGTACCCTCAAAACCCTCCCTTTCCGCCGGTCGTCATGGTGCCCTCGCGACCGCCCTCTCCACCGCCGCCACCCTCGCCTCCACCACCGGCACCGGCGGGCTACACACTGCTCAACGGCCGACCCACCATCGGCGTGTTCGTGGCCTCTTTTGCAAATATGACCATGGCGCAGTGCACCACCAAGTGCAACGACATCTCCGCGTGCGTCTACTTCTACATGCCAAGCACACAACAAGCTGATGATCGCGGGTACTGCCAAATGTTCAGCTTTGGGGGGACTCACGGCTGCGCCGCACAGCCCATCATGCTCGACAACGGCGACGTCACCCACATGAAGATGTGCTCTCCCCCGCCGCCGCCGTCGCCCATCACGCCGCCGCCGCTGCTAGCTTCGTACTGGTTAGACCCTTCATGGTAACACAGACCCCAGGACACAACACACAAAAGTGCAAAAGTCCACATGCTTGCAAGTCCGTGGTCGTCGCGCTCACTGCGCGTTTTCGTTGTAAAATGCGATGATTGGTGCCGCTGCATCATACCAAGTTCCTCCTCTCGGAGGTAGAAGAGATCCATCCACAACACTGAAGATTTTCCTTTCGGCCCCAAAAGGGCCTTGGGGCAGGTATATTTCTTCGTCCTCAATGTTTTGAAGCCGCTTGACGATGTTGCTGTCCCTGAAGCCGTGGTTCATCATCATCATTCTGAGAATGGAGTAGTAGTCAGTTGCTGAAGCCAGAGTGGCCGCCTTGCGGTGTTGGTAAAACACTGCCGGGCATAGCAGAAAATCCAGAATACTGATGCCCGGAGTGGTCTCAATCACCTGCACATCTTCCATGAACTTGAAACCACCTGGCGACGGGTCTGGTGCAACTCGCTTGCCTGTTAAAAAGACCGGCCTCCGTTGCATCCTCTTGTCGTTGTAACCGACGGTGAACTGGCACATGATGGGGTCGTTGTTCAGAATGCCGACACGAATCATCTCTTCGACTGCAAATGGAAGAGCATGCAAATCGATCTTGCGAAGGAAGTAGCAGGACACGTATGAGGTCGGGAGGAACTTGTATAACTCAGCCTCGAAGCCTATCGAATCATCGTGGTACAGCTTAGGGAGCTTCTCAAACTCGTATCCCACTTTGAAGCCGCGTGCCGCAAACATCTGCAAAATCTTGCGAATCCTTGTCTCCTTGGCGTCAAAGACCATCCTCTGTGCGCTTTCCAGTGCTTCTTGAAACGGTTTCGCCTTGGCTTTCAAGGCGTCCATGAGTTCCTCGGTGTGATAAAGAGGCCTTAGAACTTGCGGCTCTTCGTTAAAGTCCTCGCGTTCGAACTCAATCATGCCCTTGAACGACGTGTTGGTGATCAGGCAAAGAATCGGTGGCACTGCGTAGTTGACCGTCAGTTTTCTGATCAACGATGAATCTCCATTGCGCCTTACCTCCTCCCATGGGTGCAAAGACAAGTGCTCCCAAAACAAGTCGTTCAGTCCAAGATTCCGAGCGCCAAGCGGCTTCATAGGGTTGAAGGGGTGCTCGATTGTCTTGAACACGGCGCGATCCGTGTCAGAGAGATCAAACAAATCGAATCCGCCAGCGGTTTGCAATGTTTCCGGAATGTCGAACCTGTTCGACGTGTATGCCTCAATCATGCGGTCACCGAGCTCAAGAAACTCCCTGACAGCTTCCACGTCGAAGCGTGCGCACGCGTTGTAGAATTGCTCCCTCTTGTTCATGATGTCCTGGCCATCCACTTGAAATGTGCCGCCTCCGCCGCCTCCAGCCGGCGGCGTCACGGGCTCCAAGTCAGGAACGTCTTCGATCTGTTTTTTGAGAATCCTGTTCTGCAGCTGCATGGCGACCAGAGCGCGGCGTGCCTGCATAAGCGCCTCCTCGCACTCCTCGAGCTTTTTGCGCTCCTCGTCGCAGTCGCTCTTCTTGGCCTCAAGCAGCTCAAAAGCCCCCTTCTGCGCCTCTGCGGCTTCCTCGAGGCGCTTCACCTTGGCGTCCAGGTCCTTGCGCGCAGCCTCCGTCTCTTCAATCTCCCTTGCAAGCTTAGAGTTGGCGTCCGTCAGTTCAGCCTCGGTCTGCTTCAGCCTGCCGGTGGCGTCACCCAGTTCCTTGGCAAGCTGAAGTGCAACCTCTCGCCGCTTAAGGTTTTCATCATTGAGCTTCTGTATCCAGCCCAAAAGGCCTTCAATCTCTGCCTTCGCAACGCGGTCGCTTTCCATGAGGACGGCGTTCTCAGCTTCGAGTGCCTTCACCTCCCCAGTCAAAAGGATCAGTTGGAAGTTGCGCTCGTTCAAAAGCGCCTGCGCCTCCAGAACGGTTACCAGGGCTTCAGCAAGCTGCTCCCGCGTGATGGCGATGTCGCGAGCGAGGAGCGCCGCATTCCGCTGTTCTTCCTCTGCCGTGGCTGCGGCTGCTGCTGCTGCATCTCTCTCAGCGGCGGCGGCTGCGTCGCGCTGCGCCTCGAGCGCGTTGATCATTTCGAGGAGGGCCGCTTGCAGTCGTGCGATCAGCTCTTTGGCTTCCTCGAGTCTCTTTGCACTCTTCTGTGCTGTTCTCAGGTTCTGGTACTTCTCGCGAAGCTTGGCCATACGCCTGTTGAACTCTTCGCGAGCCTCTCCGGCACCCACGTCCGCAGCCATGGAGTGACGAAACCCTTTCGAGTCGCTCGTGAAGCAGTAAGCTCCGGCCGCGGACTCACTCGTTTTGAGCGCATGGCCCACTCGCACGGCCCTCTGCAGCCGCGTCTCGTCTTCAGCGGCGGCCTCCGAGGCCGCCGCGCCGTCCCGGCGCGACATGGCCACAGCTCTCTCTCTCTGTGGACCCTACTGTATCTAACACAGTGTCAAAGAGCTTTATTTGCTACGCTATAGCTAACAGCGTAGCAAAAAAAGCAACAGCGCAGCAGCGCCACAGCTGAAGTCTTATTGACACCCTTGTTTCGACGCGGCATGCCGCGCAAACTACCGGGGCACCTCAAGAACCGCGACGCCCTCACTGGCACGCGGCCCGTGGCCATCATCGCCTTCTCGCGCATGAAGTACATCGGGAAGAGCTACAATCGCATAGTGCTGTTTGTAGAGCACCTCTTCGTCGCTCCGGAATGGCGGGAGCTCGGCATCGGCCACGCCCTCCTGCACGATACCGTTCTCAACGACGGCGGCCCCTCCGAAGACGACCGCGTGGCGCTAGTGGTGCGCAAGCACAGCGACCAGCAGAGCGCGGCACGCAAGCTCTACAAAACCATGAAGCTCAAAGCCATGCCCGTGCGTCAGAGCCTCTACGAGCGCGACTTCAGCAAGCCGCACCCAATGCGGCACCCCATGCTCGCCGTCACACTGAGGCCGCGCTACGACGGCCCGCGCGAGCAGCGCGAGCAGTACATGGAGGGCTACCGGGACAGCGCGCTCCGCGGCACGCGGAGCTGGACGCGCACCTCGTACACGGTCGCGCGCCACTCCGAGCACGCCCCCACATTTGTGAAAAACAACCGACGCTTCATGCAACTCCTCAAGAAACACCACGACCCTAACAACGGCGGCGACGGCGCCGACCCGTACGAGGTGCTCGGCAGGGCCGAGCGCGTGCGCGTCGCCTACGACACGTTCGAGCCGCCCGAGGAGCTCACCCGCTGATCAGCGACGCCTGACGATGCTGCGTATCTTCCACTCCACCGACCCGCCTGGCTTCAGTAACCGCTGCTGCTTCACTCCGCGGTCCTCGCGATCTTCATCGCGCTCGTCCTCGCGCTCGTCCTCGCGCTCGTCCTCGCGCTCTTCCTTGGGCGCCTCGCGTTTCTGACGACTCGGACCAGCCTCATCCTGTTCCCTCTGCGTGTCTCGCCCCCCTTGAAAACTTCTGCTCGCTTCCACCGTTGCGTAGTAGTAGTCTGGTCCGTATGCCACGTCACCCGCGTACGCCAATATTGTATCGATGAGAACGAGAAAGTCGTCCGTCGTCTGCACCAGAGACTCCCTGTAGTCTCTCGGGTCATCCTTCAACCTCTCGGGGTTCAGATCCTCGAGCAGACTCTCCAAGTACTCTTTGCTATTCCAGGTCTGCTCAGCGGCGTCGTCCCGGATGAGCCTGCTTTCGACTGTTCTTCTATCCGTTCGACTGAGTTGTTTGAGCCTGCCATGCACGACGAACTGAAACTTTGTGCCTTTTTTCTCCTCGAGTTGCTGGAGCGCTTCGAACTGCAGCCGCAGGTGATTCATTCGTGCAACCAGGATGCCGTACAGGGCCGACACGGTCTTTGCGTTGGCGTCGTCGATCGCCTTCTGCGGAAGCCTGTCATGACGGTTTGCCTTGAGCACCTCCTTGTCAACATTGCCCTTGAAGAAAGGAAAGTGTGTCAGCGGATCGATCTCCTCCTCGTTGAGGTACACAATGGCCACATACATACGCCTCAGGTAGCTGTAAACGCTTCGAATGGACTGGGTGCGTTTGTGATGGTAGTGATGCCCCGCTGCATTGTAGAGTGCCCGCTCTCGCATGTACTGAACAGCCCTGGCGTAGATTTCCTTGTTTTCGACGACGTACTCGGCATCTCGTGTGTCAAGCTGCCCGGGAGCTCGACTCTCGTCGTTGGCGAGATCAATAACTATCTTCCATTCCCTTTCTGACCATGGGCGTCCCTCCAGAGATGGTGGCGTTTCAAAGCGGTCATCGAGCGCGTATGGTGACAAGTAGGCCTTTTCGGTGTCCATCGTGTCCAATTCGCGAGTGCCCTCCCAGAACCATATCAAATCCATGGGAATCGTCATCGGATCCTTTAGCTCCTCTTCGGTCAGCAGGCCAACCAGTGCCGCTGCGTGTGGATACGTGGATGCAATCTGCTTGCCAAGATCATAAGGCGGCTCCAGAAAATCGTCCTCGGTCTCGGAAAGCTCCGTCTTGTAGTCTTCCGAAAAGCGCTTCTTCATGGAGCCGACGTACGCCTCTTCCGGACAAAGCACTTCCGAAGGCAGAAACGTAGCTTGGCTCAACGCGCTGCCGAGGTCCTGCTCATCAAAGTTCTTCATCACCTGTTTCCAATTCTCATCAGAGGAGTTTTCATATGCAAGCGGCTCAGGACGAGCGTCCACGCGCGGCGCGACGACCATGTGATACAGCACGATTCTCATCCTCCACTTCAACGGCGCGGCCTCAATCATCTGCATGATGAAGTTGTGGCTGTTCATCGTGGCCCGATTCCAGTAGCGTCGCGCCACGCCCCTCACCGATCTTTCCAGATTCGTCTCTCGACCATACAGCGGTCGATCGAGCTGCCGCTGCGTGCCGTCGTCACTCGCTGGTCTTGGGAGCAGTGCCCAATCTGTCGACGCAAAGCCTTGGCACTGGTGCACACCAAAATCGTCATCCTGTTCGCAGTCCTTGGGGAACAGCAGATCCTGGAGGTACCCAATGGATTTAACACGACCTCCGGGATCGTAGTGCTCCTTGACGTAGAACCACTCAGGAAGTCCATACTCTGCGCTGTCCCAGGCCCACTCAGGCATGACGCTCGCCAGCCACACGGTGGCCCTTTCCCTTGGTCCCTCGCAGCTGTTCATGATGAGATTACACACCACCATCGAGTCGCGCTGCGTCACACCAGCTACGCCGCGCCAGAACGCGTCGAATCCGTCGACTCGGTCGTCCTGCGCTTCCTTTTCAGCCAGGCTCGCAACAATAACATCGTGCGGAATGCAACGAAGCGCTTGGCTCCTGTACGCCACATCCTTACTGTAGATGTGCAGCTTCTTGTTTTGTTCCTTCTTGCTAGGATCGTAGCCATCCCACTCGAAGCTGGCCATCTGCCTGTTCGTCAAGAGCAAACCCCTGTTCTCTTCGACAAGCCTTTCTGGATCGTAGCGATTCCACTCTAAGCGCACCATCCTGGAAAGCTCTCCGGGGGCCGTGTAGATTGTTCTCAGCCGTTGCCGCGGCGTCTCGTCAATCCCAAAGAACGGTTGTGCATGGGCCTCGATCAAACGCTGCAGGTACGCCAGCTGTGGCGCAGATATTGCCCCTTCGAATTCGAGCGGTGCGACGTACCTCTCACTGGTTGGGTCGACACCTTTCGTGGGAGTCTCGTACTCGTGCGACGGATCCTTCGCGTTCCAGTCGCTGATCCACAGGTCCGTGTCCTTGCCGAGTTTAGGCAAGATCGCAGTGTTCGCAACTATCTCCTCGTCTCCGTCGTCGACGGTCAGCGAGGCGCGCTGCTTCTCCACTAGCATCTCATTCAGCATCTCATAAACTTCGCTGAGTCGGCGTGCTTCTTTTTCCTCGTCTTCCTCGACCTCGACCTCGACCTCCATCATCATTCCCGTGGCGGCCTTCTGGGGCTTACGCGGCTCAAGCAGCTCCGGCCTCGTTCTTCGCTCCGGGTGTGGGTCGTCCCCTCTCACCGCACCCCCTTCCTTCAGCCGGTCAACTCCCTTCGCTACGAGCCCTTTTTTCTTCAACGCCTTCGTGCCCTCGCCACCGACGACTATCGTGGCCTCCCGCGCCATGGCCTTCTGCAGCTGCAGCTTGGCAAATTCGTGTCCAACGGCATTGACGCGTCCCAGACGCCCCGTAGTGGCGGCGCCCGTCAATGCGTAACTCATCTGTCTTTCCTACGGTCTGAAAGCACCACTCACCACTCACCACTCACCACCCTGCTGCGCACGCTGCTACTTATCTAGGTACCTCTACTCCTCGTCGGACGAGTCACCCTCCAACCACTTGCCGCGCCACGTTGCCACCAGCTTGTCAAACTCCTGGATAGAGGCGGAAGGCAGATGGAAAGAGCGCATCTTGGACGCCACCTTCTCGATGCGCTGCATGCGGTGCTGCGTCCTGACCATCTCCGCCTCCCGCTTCTTGGCAGACACGCGGCCTCCGCGACGCTTCTTCTTCATGGGCGCCACGTCCAGCCCCCTGCTGCGCCGCCGAGCCATGCCGGCGACAATCTGCGCGAGGTGATCGGCAAACTCGCGCCGGTCCTCCTCTAGCACCTTCTGGTACTGCACGTACGACTGCACGAGCCTCTTCTCGCATTCCGCGACGCACTCGGACGCCACTGCGTCCTCCACCCCCCGCCTCACGATCATGCGCTCCACGTTGGCAAGCACGTGCGCGTTGCATTCCACGGAGTTGGCGAGCACCTCCTGCCAGTCCGACTTTCCAGTTGCGGACCGCGCGCCCCACATCTCCTTGGTGCTCACGGATCGAAACGGGTGATCGCGAGGCACCGCCGGCATGACCATCTCGGCGTCGTCGATCGACTCCACGTGCACCACCGAGGGTGCAGGCAGGGGGTCGTCGTCCAGATCCGTCGGCACGTGCATTCCACCCACGTGCTCAGAAATCATGGCGTCGCCGATGGAGACCAGGAGGTTGCAGGTCGGGTGGTTCGGCAGGGCCTTGATCATCTCCGCGGAAGAAAGCGGCATATCTCCGGGCTGACGAAACACGCGAGCTCGCGCGAGATTGCTGTCGTGCAGAAGAAAGCTGCGGGGTTCCCACGCCTCCTTTGGTTCTCACGTTTTCTTACTTTACACACACACGCCTACCTACACTGACGGCTCATCTGACCCATGCCTGATGAACATGACACCCAGGGCCATCATGAACATCACGCCCACACACATCCTGTTCACCCCCCTCTCCATCCGCTCGCGGTCGAGCCGCGCCTCCTCCGTGTCGAAGATGCCCTCACACACCTGCTCCTTTGCCACGGGCGCGAGCTCCTCGGCCTCGCTGATCTTCTGCATCCACTTCCGCTCGCGGCGGACCCTTCTCCTTTCCTGAGAATATTGCAGAAGCTTCTTCGACCTCGGATCGGCACCGAGCATGTACCTCTAGCGCACGCCTTACCAAGTTTATCGAAAGGTCTCGGACGCGTCCAGGAACCGCATGCTCGCTAGGAGCGGTGACTACCACAGACACTCGCAGCTTACCGCTGCATCACCGCTCCCTTTTTCAAAAGAGATGGCATCTCGCAACGCGTTCGCATGGTGCGTGCTGCTGGTGCTCCTGGCCACTCTTCCGTACGTCGCGGCGGGCGACAGCGACGACGACGACGACGACGATATGGGCATCGGAGAGTGCATCGCGCACATCATGATGATTGCCCATTTCACCTACGAGAATCCAGCCATGGGAATCGTCTCCATAGTAATAGGGTTCATGTGGGCGTGCACGGTGCACCGCTGCTGCGAGCCGCACGAGCGCCGCAACTTCTTGCCTTCCAAGAAGACTCGCTACGCCACCCTCGGTGTCTACGCCGGCTCCCAGCTCTGCAACTGCAAGACCTGACCAGTCCAGCACGCTCGTGTACAGCGGTGTGGTGCATGAAGATGCGTGCGTCGCGATAGTTTGTCACGGTCCATAAAGCGACCCCCCCTCCCCTCTCTCTCCCACCCCCCACACACACACCGCCGCTGCAGCCTACGCCAGCGCGCCCGCCTTGCAGAGGATCACGTCGCCGAACATCGGGGCCATCACCTGCCCCAGCTGCGTGCCGAGGATGGACGCGGCCGCGAGGTTGGACTCGGCGCCGTTGAGACGGCCCTCCTCGTCCATGATCATCTCGTACTTGCCCTCAGGCACCTCGAAGCGGCACGGCACCAGCTGAATCATCTCGCAGTTGAGAAGCTTGTAGCACTCGGCCAGGTCGAGGTAGCCTCTCTTGCGCGACTTCCAGGGCCCGTCCACCTTCTCGATCGTGCCGTCCACCTTGATCACGATGCAGCTCGCGTCCTTCTCCCTGAGGAGATCGACGAGCACGTCGTCCTCCTCGCCCTTGGATCTCTTAGGCTCCGGGTCGCCAAAGAGGAAGTCGGCGAACGACTCTCTCGGCCGCTGGCCCAGCACGCGCGGTTCTTCCTCCTCCTGGCTGTCCTCCTGGCTGTCCTCCGCATCCATCTCCGCGGGGCTTGGGAAGGGATACTCGCCGTCCTCCTCGTCCTCCTCGTCCTCCAGCCCCTCTTGAAGCTGCAGACGCTCCGCCTTCTCCTCCTCCGCAATCATGGTCGACGATCCGCGAGATCTAGTGCGAGATCACTTGTGCAGTAGAAAGCTGCGGCCAAACTAGCGCACGCCCCCTACTCCTCCTCAAGCGATTTCAGACCCGACGATGCTGTGAGCCACAGAGGTAGCGAAAGAACCCTTTTAAGACGACGCCCCAACGACGCCCCAACGACGCCCCAACCCGACTCCAACCCTAACCAGCCGGTCGCGCGTAGGCGTTCAGTCCAGCAGGATCTGCGCCATGCGCTGCGCCACAATCATCTGCGCCACGCGGACGAGCTGCTCCATGTACACATCATCCAGCACGTCCAGTCCCCTCTGCTCAGAAGCCTTTGGATCGCGCTGCTTGGCATGGTCGAGCACGGAGGCCTTCAGCGTCATCAGCTCAGGGGACGCTACCAGCGGGTTCTCCGTGGCATCTAAGAGAGTGAATGCGCGCGAGTCGTCGTCCACTTTGAGCGAGCCATCGAGGTTCGTCCCCACGTACAGGGGCTTGCACAGGATCTTGCCCACCTCAGCAAAGTCAATCACGAACCCGTGCAGGGAATGCTTCAAGTACCCGCCGTAGGTGGCGTTGTACCTGAACACCACCCGGGCCTTGCTGGCACTCGCAGCAACCTCCTCTTCGACTAACCAGTAGCTCCCCACGGTGGCATCGCCCCTGGTCCGCAAATTCACCCCGACCGCCCTGGACAGGGGCAGATTCAGGAAGGGCGTGCCGCCCTGCATGGTACCCTCCAGTCTGTCGCTACCCCTCCGGGACAGTTTATTCAAGACACCCACTGCGAGATTTCACCTCGTCACTTTTGATTTTAGAGGGTCGAATCGAGCCTTGACCACCAACACCCTAACCAACACCACCCTGACCAACACCACCACCACCACCACCACCACCACCACCACCACCATGCCGTTTGCCCGGCTCACTAGACCAGCCCTGCCGCCTTCCACTCGTCGAGCTGCTTCCGCAGCATTAGGGCTTTCATCTGGCTGTCCTCGGGGCGGAACTTGCCACCCTTGATCATCACCCAGTGGATCTTGTCGTACGACCACTCGAGTACGTTGCGGAAGTAGTTGGTCCACAGCGGGCGCCCAGCAGCGGTCTCCAGCTCGCGGAGCATGTTCTCCGCACGGCAGCGCTCCTCCCAGTCGGCGTAGTCAAACGGCGTGCGCTGCCAGGGCCCGTGCATGTCGAGAAGACGGAACTTCTCGGCGAGCAACGCCATGTCGATTCGCGTGGTGACCGTGGAGCCCCTGCCGCGCGCGCACGCCGCAATGACCTGGACCTTGGCGCCCTCCGTGCCGTCCGTGAACTGCTCGGCCATCCAGTTGAAGTGCTCCTCGCCGTCGGCGTCGTACCAGCCGTCTGCTGGCAGCAGGCGGCCCTGCCGGTCGCTGAGCCCCCACGGCCGCAGCATCCGACCCTCTCGGAGGGCGTCGATCTCGTGATCGGCGAGGCGCTCCTTCCAGCGGAAGTGCTCGACGAGCAGCGCCTTCCAGAGCTCGGGCTCGGGCACGGGCAGCGGCTCCTCGACATTCGACGGGCCCTGCAGCACCATGAAGCGGGTGTCCCCGTCGTCGCACGTGTCCATCGGGTTCTTGTTGTGGTCGAGGTCCCACAGCTCGCCCTCGGCAAAGGTGGCAGCGTGCACGGGCGCCTCCCGACCCACGCGCTCGCCCCCGTCGCCGTGCGCCAGGTCCCAGTCTTCGGGCACCTGCGCCACCTGCGCCACCTGCGCCACCTGCGCCACGTTCGTCATTTTCTTCATCTCCGTCATCTGCGGGGCAGGGAGCAGGGTGGTGAGTTGACGAAGCTCGAGATGTGAGCTCGGGAGATCGGGGTGAGATGGCTTGGGCAGGAGAAAGCTGTGGGTCAGTGATGGATACCTTTTCTTCTCGTTGCTTCTCCGGGAGGCGCGAGATTTCACCCCCTCTCAATCGACGAAACGCGCCGTGTTGGCTGATTGAAGGCGCTGTCTTGGCTTATTGCATCACGATTGCAATCACGATTGCATGCCAGGCGCCGACACGGCGCTCAATCGACGAAACACTGATGAAGTCCATGCCATCACGACCCTCAATCTCGCCCCTCATCTCGCCCACCTACCAATCGCCAGGCACACCCCTCCCGTCGCAGCTTTCTCCTGCCCCAGCCATCTCGCGCGAGCTCGTGCTCCGTCACACCGCCTTCCACGATCTTCCACCGCCTTCCACCGCCTCGCACCTCGCCCCTCATCTCGCTCACATACCAACCACCAGGCACACCCCTCCCGTCACAGCTTTCTCCTGCCCAAGCCATCTCACCTCGATCTCCCGAGCTCACATCTCGTGCTCCGTCAATTGCGCAGCCAACCTTCCACAAGCTACTCATGTCTGCCATCGTCGTCAACTTCAACCAGGTCGCCGCTGCCGTCGACGTGCCCGACATGCTCGAGCAGCTGCAGCAGCAGCGCGAGCAGCAGCTCCACCCGGAGGGCATGCAGGTCGAGCAGGAGCCGGCCGCCGCCGCCCCCAAGAAGAAGAAG
>TARA_B110001454_G_scaffold68670_1_pt1 | contig 24337 bp, 18 predicted proteins | sample TARA_B110001454 | Tara Oceans TARA_B110001454 (sample SAMEA4397004) | marine metagenome | biome: Polar Biome; feature: [MES] marine water layer (ENVO:01000295) within the mesopelagic zone...; material: water (ENVO:00002006), including particulate matter (ENVO:01000060) such as...... | reverse complement strand
AGTAAGGCGCTGTTTTAGCGATATTACGCAGAGTCGCTACTTTAAACTTGCCTTTCTCTTCATGGGCATTATTGATATGAGGATTATTGGCTAGGCCATTATCAATATACGCTAAACCTTGTGGATTAAATAAGTCATCCATTTTATAAAAGGCTAAATTTTTATTCGCGGGCTGACCAAGGTTATCGTAGCTGTAATCGGTAAATAACGGCTGTGGATTTTCAGCGCTGATTTGGCTTGGGTGACAGGCGGCACAATTGCCTTTATCTTCCGCTTCAAATAATTCTAGCCCCCGTTTTTCTTGCGCTGTTAATTGCACTTTTCCCTGTAAATAATAATCATACTTTGAACTGAAGGTCGCAAATTCTGGCCCTTGTTCATACGCCACAATGGCCGCTGTAATCGCATTAAACGCCGCATCTGAATTCTGCCAAATGTTTGCGCCATAGAGCTGTTCAAATAACATTTTGTAATCTGAGTTTTTAACCTTCGCAACGACCTCTGCCATGGTTTTATTGCCCATTTCTAACGGGTTTAAGAAAGGACCTCCCGCTTGTTCTTGCAACGTTTTCGCACGACCATCATGAAAGAAGCCGCCCATCCATAACGATTCTTCTTTATTCCAAAATAAGTCGGGGTTAAATTTCACATATGAAATCGAAGGCGCATTACGGTTACCAAAAAGACGGGCATTGGCCCCCGCACTCACCACTTGCCCAGGGTCTGCAAAGAAGTTTTCACTTTGGTGACAGCTAGCGCAAGACTGGCCAATGGGAGAGGAAAGATTTTTATCCTGAAAGATGAGCTTACCCAAAGCGACTCTTAAGTTTGAGTCTGTGGTATCACTTTCAGGGGCTAACCCAGCAAAAGCAGATACACTAAATAAGGTGCAAAAAATCAAAAAAATACGATGAATCAACATAACCAAGCTCTAATAAATACGACTGGCGAACATTATAGCCCAGTTGTCATAAATTTAAATAGTAATGATTATCAGTAGTATTTTAAAAGCAGCAAAGTGTTCTATACTCTACGCACTCATTTAGTGCAAATTTGATAAGAAGGTTATGATAATCTTCTCATTTAATTTACTATAACGTTATTCCAATTCCAACAACGTTTTCGATTGCCTATTTCTACAACGTGACTCAACAAAGAATACCTTTATGGCTATTACCCGCCGCGATTTTTTAAATGGTGTAGCACTTACCATTGCCGCAGGCTTAACGCCGTTAAGCGCCATTCGCGCTAACCCTACGCAAAATTACCCGCCATTAAAAACGGGGATGCGAGGTAACCATCCGGGGTCTTTTGAGGCGGCGCATAAGTTGGCGCGTCAAGGCCATCGCTTTCCTATTGGCGGTCTTGGTGTTCAAGGCCAGTACGATTTGGTCGTTGTGGGTGGCGGTATCAGTGGTCTTTCCGCGGCGTGGTTTTATCGTCAGAAAAATCCGAATGCTAAAATTCTGATTCTTGATAACCATGATGATTTCGGCGGCCATGCTAAGCGTAACGAGTTTAAAGTAAACGGTGATACGTTGCTGAGCTACGGTGGCAGTGAGTCTTTCCAGTCGCCTGATATGCTTTTTAGTGAGCAAGTAAATGCTTTGATGGGTGACCTTGGTATCGAGACGGAAAAATTTAAGCGTTATTTCGATCGAGAGTTCTATTTTAAGCAAGGCTTAAGCCGCGGTACGTTCTTTGATAAAGCGCACTTTGGTATTGATAAAGTAGTGGGTGGTAGTCCTGAAATGGGGATTGCTGACGAGCTGCGTCCCGACTTATTAAATAGCCGACCATTAGAAGAATATCTAAACGATTTTCCGTTGCCAGAATCTGACCGCAAAGCTCTGATCACTCTGCACTTGAATCCTCCTAATTATTTAGCCGATATGCCTTACGATGAGAAAATCGATTATTTATGGGGCATTAGTTATTACACCTTTTTGAAAGATGTTGTTGGCCTGAGTGATACGGCGTTATTGTATTTCCGTTCGATGAGTAATGAGTTTTACGGTTATGGCATTGATTCCATTGCCGCATTGGATGCTCAGCAAGTGCGCTACCCAGGTTTTGATGCCATGGGGCTGCCAGAGCCAAGCGAAGAGGTGAAAGCGGAATTAGACGATCCTTATATTTATCACTTCCCGGATGGTAATGCTTCGGTTGCGCGCTTATTGGTACGTGGTTTAATTCCTGGTGTTGCTCCTGGCAATACGATGGAAGATGTTGTGATGGCTAAGTTTGATTACGACAAGCTTGATGTTGCCAGTAATAATGTACAGTTGCGTTTAAATAGCACCGTGGTTCGCGTCGATAATCCTAATGGCCCAGTTGATGTAGGCTATCTTGAAGAGGGTGTATTACGCAGAGTTCAGGGCCGTCATTGCATCATGGCTTGTTATAACATGATGATTCCATCCATCGTTCCTTCGTTGCCTGCGGCTCAGAAAGAAGCCTTAACGCGTAACGTTAAAGCGCCTTTGGTCTACGTGAAAGTTGTTTTGAAAAACTGGCAGGCCTTTAAGAAGCAAGGCATCCACATGGTATACAGCCCGACTGCGCCTTACAGTTTGGTTAAGCTTGATTACTCGGTCAGCATGGGTGATTACAAGCATACGTCGGGGCCAGATAAGCCGATTGTAGTACATATGGTGCAAGTACCAACGGCGGCGAATACCGGCTTGGATGTTCGTCAGCAATTGCGTATGGGCCGTGCCGAGTTATTGGGTCGCTCATTTGACGATATGGAAGCTGAAATTCGTACTCAGCTAGCCGCTGTTATGAATGTTTCTGACGCAGAACTTGAGTCTCTCATCGAAGCGATCACCATTAACCGTTGGTCTCATGGTTATAGCTATGAAGAAACGAGTTTGTTTGATGATGAAGATTACACGGCGGTTACTATTGATACCGCACGTCAGCGTCACGGTAATATTGCTATTGCTAACTCAGATGCAGGCTGGAGTCCTTATATGCATGCCGCGATTGATGAAGCATGGCGTGCCGTGAACGAACTCAGCGGTAAGGAGAGCTAAATCATGTTAAAAACAACTATTTTTATTGCTGCCACAGTGCTGGCAGGTCAGGCTTTTGCTGCGTCTCAAGAATTGATTGAACGCGGTAAATACATGGCTCAAGCCAGTGATTGTATTGCCTGTCATACAAAACCAGGCGGCCAGCCTTTTGCGGGCGGTTTAGCTATGTCGACCCCTTTGGGTGATATTTACACGACCAATATTACTCCTGATGCTGAAACGGGCATCGGTAGTTATAGTTTGGAAGAATTCTCTGAAGCATTACGCGAAGGTGAGTCTCCTAAAGGTCGTTTGTACCCTGCTATGCCGTATACCGCTTATGCGAAATTAACCGATGACGACATCGCGGCGCTTTATGCTTACTTTCAAGAAGGGGTTAAGCCCGTTCACCAGCAAAACCTAGATTCTGATATTCCATGGCCATTAAGCATGCGCTGGCCACTTTCAATCTGGCAAGGTCTGTTCATGGAATCAGGGGTCTATGAAACGAATCCTGAGCAAGATGAACAATGGAACCGAGGCGCTTATTTGGTTCAAGGTGCTGGTCACTGTGGTGCTTGCCATACGCCTCGTGGCATTGGTTTCCAAGAGAAAGCAATGACTGAGAAAGGCAGTGAATTCTTAAGCGGTACTGAGCTTGATAATTGGTGGGTTACTAGCCTACGTGGCGACTGGAAAACCGGTATTGGCGCATTGTCTGTTGAAGAGATTGCTTCTTTACTGAAAACCGGTAAAGGCGGCCAAATAAGTGTATCGGGTTCGATGGCAGAAGTTGTTAGCCATAGCACGCAGCATTTAACCGATGATGATTTAACCGCGATGGCGGTTTATTTAAAATCATTGTCACCTGCAATCGACAGTATCGCGACGAATGTTAATGCGCCGGTACACAATGGCGCTGAACTTTATGGTGAATATTGCTCGACTTGCCACGGCAATGACGGTGCTGGCTATTTGGGAGTTATCCCTTCGCTGTCTGGCAACGCGACGATTAATGCAGAAAAACCTTACTCTGCAATACGCGTTATTCTTCACGGTGCGATAAGCCCTGAAAGCGGTCCTGACCAAACTATTCGTCGGATGCCTGCTTATCAATGGCAGCTAAGCGATAAACAAGTGGCTGAGCTTATGACCTTCATGCGCAGCCGTTGGGGTAATGATGCTAAGGCAATCAGCGCAGACGTGGTGAAAGAACTGCGTTAAAGCACGACCCAATATTACCGACGCCCTATTGCAATGATGGGCGTCGGTATTTAAGAAATTGGTCATAAAGGTTGGTATGTATGCTTTCACGTTTAACATTAGTTGCTTTGTTACTGGCTTTAGGCACGAATTTTTCTAGTGCGTCACAAGATGCTGTCTCTTTTTATCCTGAAAAAGCGTTTCAGCAAGATTTCTATGTTCAAAGCAATTTAGAATTTACGCTGTTGCATGAATTAGCCCATGCGGTAATTGATTTGAATAATATTCCTGTTTTGGGTGGGCAAGAGCAAGCGGCTGATCAAATCGCATTAATGCTGTTAATTATGGCTGATGATTCTAATAAAAAAGGGATCAATCCTGATGTATTGAATAAACTTCTGGCGATATCAGGACAATGGATGCTGCTGTGGCAGGAGGAAAAAAGAAACAGTAAACCTGTTTATTGGGATACTCATCCTCTGGCTATTCAGCGATTTTATGAGGTTACGTGTCTCGCTTATGGCTCCAACCCTGACAAATTAGAATTTCTAAGAAAAGAGTCAATGCTTCCGGTCGAAAGGGCTTGGGACTGCGACATTGAATTTGATAAAACGCGTGAAGCTTTGGCCTGGTTAATTGCTAACGTTACGGATTATAAATTTAATGAATCTTGGGATCTGGTAAAGGTAAAAGACAGCGCAGGCCTTTTTTCAGGGCGCATCAACGTGGTTTGGATTGAACCTAGTGGCCAAGAAAAAAAACGAATTTATGCTAGGTTGAAATCATTTACTAACTTGGCGAAAGTGCTTAAACGCATTAATAACTTACTTAATCTAAAAACCGATATTACTATTTATATGGAGCCTTTTTGCAGAGGAGCTGATGCTTGGTGGGATAGCAATAAAAATAGCATTACAGTTTGCTATGATTTGATCAAAGAATTTGAAAATAATTCTTTATTATTGCCAAACTTAGTTAAACAGCTTAAGTCTGAGCAGTAACAATCATCGAGTAACAATTATTTTATTCGTGCCTGTTTATCTTATGTCGATTTCGACAGCAGCAGGCCACGCTTAATGTAATCTTCTAACCATACATTGTATGAGCCATTGATTAATTCACACGAAATTCTTAAATATTTACCAGCCTCATTTTGCACATTTAAACTCAGATCAATAATTTTTTGTTGGCAGGCCTTTTTGTCTCTGCCAAGCACTAATAAAATCCGAGGTTTCAGTTTATTCTTTTCATCTGTTTCAATAACAATTCCAACTTCTCCGGTATTTAATTCAATGATCGCACCTGGTGGATAAATGCCAATACATTTAATAAATTCTAACGCCAGCTCTGCATCGAATTGCGTGCCTCTGCACTTATAAATAATGTCCAGTGCTTCCATTGAAGCCCTGCCTTTATCGTAACAGCGACTGCTGGTTATGGCATCGTAAGCATCAACAATTGAGATCACTTTAGCAAAGTAGGGAATTTGGCTATCGGTGAGTTTTCGAGGATACCCTTGCCCGTCCATGCGCTCGTGATGACTATGAGCAATATCAATAACGTAATGATCTCTTTTAGGCATCGACATCAGAAGATTGCGACCAAAGACGGTGTGTTGCTTCATGATGCTAAACTCTTCATCTGTAAAGCGCCCTTCTTTATTGAGTACCTCAATTGGGATTTTGGCTTTGCCTACGTCGTGTAATAAACCTCCTAAGGCAATTTTCTTAATGTCTGTTTCGTCATGACCAAGATGTCTTGCAAAAGTTGCTGAAAGGATGCTCACATTCAATGAATGCTCGGCGGTATATTCATCTTTATCTTTAATTTTGGTTAGCCACGCCAAAGCATCTTTATTCTGTAGAATGCCATCAACAATGTGATTAACGGTTTCGCGCGCTTCATTCATATCGATCATGCGACCAATGCGAATGCCACTCATAATATTGTTAACCGTTCCTTTAGCTGAGCTGTACGCGGCTTTCGCTGCGGGTAGTGCTTTTTCGGTTGAGATTTTATTAATGTAAGATATTTTCTTTTTGCCTTGCGGCGACTTATTCACTAACGTCTGGTTATTTTGGTTTATAGGCCGATTACTTGTAGTGAAGCGTGAAAACAAGCTTTTTTTAGGCTTAGTCGTCTTGGTAGCAGCATGGGCCGTGTGCTCTACTTGAATTTTAGTGCGGCCTTCGATGTAGACAAATTTACATTGTGCAGTTAAAGCATCAATAACCTCATTATCATCAATAATGAAGCCTTGCATTAGGAAGTCTGTTTCAGTCCAAGGTCGATCTAAGCGAATAACATGCATACCCAGCTGCAATTCACTAACAGGAATCATAATCTCTGAATATTCAATGGTCATTCGACCATCAACCTTGATACTTCTTTCGTCTTCATTGCTTACCTAAATCGATTCTTGCTACTTAAAAACTCCGTCCTGTTAATTAAATATAGTAAAAGATATTTGAATATCCATTAGCGATGGCGAAAGATATTGGTCTGTGATTATAGTTTTTGAGCCAAATAGATTGTATGTTTACTGCCTTTTCCTTTGTGCGCTCTAACCGTTTTTGTATCTACTTTGAATTTGGCTTTTTTTAGCTGGGTAGTGAACTTAGGGTCATGATACGCCGACCAGACTGCAAGCATGCCTTTTGATGTGAGCGTTTTACGAATCGCAGCCAAACTTTCTAGCGAATATAAGTTGTTATTATCGCCATGAGTGAAGCCTTCTGGGCCGTTATCAACATCTAATAAGATGGCATCAAATTCAGGTCGTTTTTCTTTGCCTGGGCTAGGTTTGAACAGTTCTGCAACATCACCCACATGCACAACGACTCGTTTATTATCTAAAGGGCGTCCTGCGCACTCCCCTAGCGGGCCTTTGTTCCATTCAATGACATCTGGCACTAATTCAGCAACAACAACGGTTGAGCTGTCTGTAGTTGCATCTAATGCGGCAGCTAAGGTAAACCCCATTCCCATTCCACCGACTAAAACTTTAGCATTCTGGGTATGTTTGATGTGCGCACAGCCTAAATCAGACAAGGCAAGTTCAGAACTGTGCATGCGGCTATTCATGAGCTCACCACGAACACCTTTTAGATGAATTGAAAACTCTTTATCACGTTGAGTTAATTCTAGTTCACCGCCATTATTCGGAATTTTGGCTATGCCTAAGTGCGTCCAAGGAATCATGATGTGTCCAATAAAGAAAGGGGAAGATAAGCGTTGCGATTAATAAAAAGATATTAACATAAACACTGATCACTGCTCTAATGGAAACTGCAGTGCGAACTTGGTGCCCTTGCCTTTAACACTGGATACGCTTATTTTTCCGTTGTATTTATTAACGATGCTGTAGGAGATTGAAAGCCCCATTCCGGTGCCTTCACCGACCGCTTTACTGGTATAGAATGGATCAAAAATCAATGAGAGTTTGTCTTCAGCAATGCCACAGCCATTATCGGTGATATAAATAATCAAATTTTGATCATCACTTTCGGTATGCAGTTGAATAATGCCACCGGGGTCTTCTGGCATGGCTTGCACGGCATTCATAATGATATTTAAAAACACTTGCCCAAGCTGATTTCGATTACACTGGATGCCTGTTTTGTTAGCATTGAGTTTTTTGACGATGCGAATATGACTTTTAATTTCATTTTTTAATAATAATAGCGTCGATTCTACGACTTCATGAACATCGACTTTGTGCTCAGTTTCGGTATCTGGATGACTGAAGGTTTTCATATTTCTCACAATTTCAACAACCCTAGAAATTCCTTCTTTGGTAGAGTCGAGCAGACTTAATGAATCTGAAATAATAAATTCAAGATCTTCTTCCTCTTCATACTCTTTAATACGACTTAATATTTCTTCAGCATCGCTATTTTCAGCCTGCAATGCTTGTATATACAATTTATAATCTTTAATTAAAATATGAAATGCTTCGTTATATTCACCAAGAACATTGACGTTATTGAGTACAAAGCTGATGGGGTTATTAATTTCGTGAGCAATCCCTGCAGATAGCATCCCTAAAGAAGCCATTTTTTCAGAAGCAATTAATTTAACTTGAGCTTGTTTAAGCTGAGCCAATGATTTGGACAATGCTCGCTCGCTTTTTCTTCTCGATTCAACCTCATGCCTAAGTGCAATTTTTTCTTCATCGAGCTTTGAAACCGTTTCTATGAGTTTTTCTGTGCGGCTCAAAACCCTTTTTTCAAGATCTTTATTCAAGCTATCTAGATTTTGAATGGATTCGGTGGTTTTTCGCATCATGCGATTCATGGCTATTTGTAATTGCCCCAATTCATCTCTCGGATTATTGGCAATATTGATGGGGGTGTATTCAGGATTATCGGTATCAATAGACTCAGCATGGTATGCAAGCTTACCTAATGGCCGAGTTAATAGTCGGTTAAAAATCACGGTTACGAGTATCAGCAGTGCAGCTGTTTTAATGATCGCATTGATCATTAATATGTATAATCCAGACTTAATTTGATCAACCACGACGGTGGTATTTGAATAGATTTTTACTTTGCCAATTTCATGCAATACATTGGTATCTGAATAGCTCAGCGGAAACTCATGCCAAAATGTATCGATATTATCAATTTCTGTCACTTCGTTTTTATTACTGGAGAACATAGGTTCAGGCTCTTCAGATATGCTAACTTCAATTCCTGTAATAAAAGGCAATCGCATCATACTTTCAGCGGTAATACTCAGCTGTGCATAATTATAATTCCACATGTCAGCCGCTAAGATGTCATGAAACGTTTCTCCAGAAGCTATCAGCATGTCGCGAACCGCATCTTTAGTACTGAAATACTCGCTGATAACATGGGCCGCGGTCACACCCAGCGTCACTATAAAATATATCGATAAGACGCTTCTGAGTAATCGTCTTGAAATCGAATTTTCGACCGACTTAAAGTAACGCTTGAATATATTGTTCATGGCACCTAAAGACTTTCTGCAAAGTATTAAAAGCTTAGCAGTAGATCCAATTATTAACGAATTTTAAGCGCATAACAAAAGTACGAAATTGTATTCTCTTTATGTGTTTTCATGGTTAACATCATATTCGATCAAAAACTTACTAACATCGTTAAAGCTTAAAGGTTTAGAACAATAAAATCCTTGCAAAATATCACAGCCAAGATCTTTGAGTGTTATTTTTTGGCTTTTATTTTCTATGCCTTCTGCAACGACTGACATACCAAGCGTTTCTGCTAGTCCAATAATCATTTTCACCATTTCCATGCCGCTTTTGCTCAAATCCATGTTATTGATAAAGCTACGGTCAATTTTTAAGGTGGAAACAGGGAACTCATGCAATCTTGCTAAAGAAGAATAGCCAGTACCAAAATCATCAACACAAATTTTAATACCTAGGTCTTTGATTTTATTGAGTTGAATTAATGAAATCCCTGTTTCATCGAGCAAGCAGCCTTCCGTAATTTCAAATTTAATATTATTAGCAGGCAAATCCAGCTGTTTTAACAATGTCGATACAGAATCTACAAAATTACTATCAAGTAATTGGTGGGTAGATACGTTGATATTCATGATTAGGTTATCATTATTCGTTAATTTTTTTAAAGCAATCAAGTCATTACAACTTTTTTCAAATACAAAATGCCCTAATTTTTTTATCAACCCAATCTCTTCAGATATTGGAATGAATATTTCAGGAGAAATAAACCCACCATCAGTCTTCCATCGCACCAATGCCTCAAAACCGACAACATCACTAGTCTTAGCATCAATGAGCGGCTGATAAAAAACATCTAATTCGTTCCCTTTTAAGGCTTGATGCAAACTTGCCTCTAGCTCAAAACGTTTTTTATGAAATTCTGATTTTCTTTATCAAAATTAATATAACTTTTACTAATATCTTTCTTCGCTTGTAAAAAAGCCGCATCAGCATCACGTAATATTTCGTTGGGCTCCGTATAACTATTCTGACTGCTTGCAATACCAATAGAAGCATAAAGATATAATTCAAATCCTTGCACATGAAAAGGATTTATTATTTTCTCCAATAACTTTCTGCACAACTTGTTTTGTTCCTCGTCACTAATTACTTCTGACAAAACAATAACAAACTCATCGCCACTAAAACGAAACAACTCTCCCTGAACATCCAATACTTCATTAAACTTCGACGCTGTCAACTTTAATACTTCGTCACCAACAGCATGACCGTAGGTATCATTAATAATTTTAAAACGACTCAAACCAATAAAAAGAAGAGTATATTTAAAGTTGGACCCAGGTTTTTTTGATTTTTCAAAATTGTTCTTTAGAACCTCAGACAAGCAATTTTTATTAGGCAACGATGTTAATTCATCATGTAAAAAATCAAATTTAAGCTTATCTTGTATACAACGCAGCTCTTGTTTTTGCTCACGTAAATTCTTTACAAAAGCCACCGTTTTATTAAGTGTTTTTTCAAGATCTTAGAAATCAAGGGGTTTTGTTAGAAAATCAAATGCGCCTCTATTCATCGCGGTACGAATATTATTTAAATCACCATAAGCAGAAACAACCACAGACCGCATGGTTTCATCAATAGTCACCACTTTACTTAATAGCGACAATCCGTCCATTTCAGGCATATTAATATCCGTTAACATGACATCAAAAGGGCCTTGTTCTTTCATCTTTTTTAATGCGTCTATGCCATTGAAAGCGAATACAAAGCCAATTTCTTTTCTTTTGATTTGTCGTCTAAACTTTTGCGTGATCAGTCGTTCAACATCCGCTTCATCATCAACAACAAGGACTAAAACAATATTATCTTGTGATATTTCTTCATTACAGTCGGATTCATTAACTAAGCTGTCATTACTTACATTAGTGTCATTTAATTGACTATTCATATTGTCAAATTTATTCTCTATGTTCATAAATCATTCTCAATTAATTAAATCACCTAACTTACTCATCTCATCAATTTAAGAGATCCAGCGTTGCTAGGCTAAAAATTTATTAATTTTCTTCAATTATTAGCTATTAATCGTGTCGAACTTTTTATTGCATTGAAAAATTTGATGATTTTAACAATAAGCAATTTATTTTTAATCTTAGTACATATTCTAGGAGGTTAAAGTAAAGGCAATGTTATTTTTAATTCAAAGTAGTTGAAAGGTTCACTCTGCAAAGATAACTTTCCTTTATGCTCGGTAATGATTATTTCGTAACTTATTGATAAACCTAGACCTGTTCCTTCCCCTGGCTGTTTAGTCGTAAAAAAATGATTTAGCACTTTATCCTGAATTTCTTTTTCAACCCCAATACCATTGTCTTTAATCAATATACTAATTTCATTATTTCCATCATTTTCACTACTGATCACAAGTTCTGGCTGATAATCGTGATCAGGATTTTTTCTGCATTCCAATTCCTGGCGTTTACAAATTGAAAAAATAGAGTTGTCGATGACATTAATAAAAACTCGAGTTAAGTTCGATAAACTGCCTAAGATTTTATCATGATCTGCCATTAGCTTTAGCTTGATGCAATCAGGGTCTATGACATTACTGAAAGAATATCGATTGGCTTTTTTCACATAAAAAACAGACTGTTGTATAATTTCATGAACATGGCACTTATCCAGGTGTGAATTATCATTATTTTGATTCATTTGTAAAAATATGTCTTGTAATACTTTATCTGCTCGCAAGGTATTTTGAACAACCAATAGCGAATTTTCTTTAATGTCATCACATAAATCTAATGCCTCTTCCATTTCTAATGATATTTCATTTTTGGTTAATTCTTTTTTCAAATCATCGGATAATTCTTCATTAATTTTTGAAAAGTTCAAAATAAAATTCATTGGATTACGTAATTCATGGGTAATACCTGCCAACATCATCCCCAGCGAAGCCATGCGATCCTGGGCAAGAATATTAGATTGAATCAATTTCAAATCTTTCTTTTGCCGATCTACTTTAGATTCTAATTCTTTTGAATAACGTTCTAATTTGTTGACTAATTCACTATTTATTTTTGATAATGCTTTTAATTTCCGATTAGTACCTAATAAATAAAATATAAATAATAACAACAACAATGAAGCAACAATAACAATAACGACTAACTCTTGAGCATAAACTTCGAACAACGCAGACAAGGTAAGCTTTTCGTATTTATCATAAGGAGGAAATCTCAAAGATTTAAGGACATCATGAACATCATTATAGTCACCTGGGAGTGTCCAAGCGCTATAACCTGCAGTAGTAGCAATGGCTGAATCATGAGGTAAATTGAGTAAAGTAACGGCAATATCTTTGGCTATTTCACTATGAGAATTATGGGCATTATGGCTTTGTGCTAATGCCCATTCGGGATACAAAGGCGTGCTGGTCAGCAGTGAAAACGTCCCATGTTGTTGAGGTTTGAATACTTTTAATTGTTTATAAATATCAGGAGAAGTGCTTTCTAACTTTTCTAACGTTCCCGTTCTAACGACTCCTATGTCAATATCACCATTGGCGACAGCTTTTGCTATTTTCTTATGGGTACCTAGAAAACTAACCTGTTTCATATCAGAATCAAGATTTATTTCATTATCTAATAACCATTTCTTTGCAATTAACCAGCCACCAAAGCCGTGTTCAGCAATACCTGCAATGGTTTTATTTTTTAAGTCATTAAAGTCTGTAATTTCACTGTTTTTTGGTAATAAAATAGTGCTACCAAAAACATTGTAACCGCCTTTTTTTACCATGGTTAAAATACGAGAAACACCTAATTCAAACTCTAATTGCACATAAACAGCCGGTTGAGTAATAATGAAATCTGCATCTTCAATGACTTTTTGTTTCAGCCCGTCAATATCTTTAATGGGAATGATGGTTAGATTAAATTGGTATTGCGGTAATTTCTCTTGCAAATAGTCCATGGTGAGCTGCCAATTCTCTTTCACAACAATAGGGTCATGAATGGCACTCACTACAAACTCAATGTTCTCTTTGCTTGCTTTTTCGGCAAATGACGGTGTAATGAAAAATAAACTGAACGCTAGAAAAATGGCTAAGGAAGCCCATAAATGGGCATTCGGTGTAATGTTTTTATACATGTCATTTTTACCAACGTATCCATACAAAAATTTTAGCGTACTGTGATAATGCGAGAAGACTAACGCCTTTTTAATAAACAAATCGCCTTAAATAAAAGCTTAGCAGTAGACCTAAAAATTAACGAATTTTAAGTTCGTTCAATAATGTTCTGATCCATAAATGCAATGGATCTTGGCTAGAGCGAGTATGCCAAGCGGCAATCACATCAAACCCTGGTGGGTATTCGGTTAAATGCACCTGCTGAAGTCTCTCATCGGGCAGCAGTCGCGATGGCAAAAATGCTAGGGTATCAGTTTCTGCTACACATTCTGCCGCGGCGGCAAACGAAGGGACTGATAATACAACGTTGCGCTGTAATCCTTTTTGTTCGAACCAATCATCCGCCATGCCGCGTAAATCGCCACGAGAAGGCGATACGACAATATGATCAAACGAGACAATTTCTTTTGGTGACATGCCTTGTGGTGACATTTCTGTTGCCAGTAATATTTTATTTTCTGCGCTGACTAAATGCCTTCCTTTGGCTGAAACACAGACATAATATTCATGATAAAGCAGTATTGATGGACAGTTATTGGGTACGAAATTAGGCGTACTAAATACCAAGTCAATTTGCCCTGTTAATAATTGTTCGCCCATTTGATCGATTTCTAGCTTATGCACAATCACTTTTAATTTAGGCGCTTGTTGGCGCAGCAGCTTTAAAAGTTTGGGCAAGACCGCTCGCTGTTCAAAGTCCGTCGCACTGATGTTGAAGATGCCCTCAGCAGCGGCAGGTTCAAAAGATTTGCTCTCTAATAATGCTTCAACATCATTAAGCACTTTATCTAATCGTGGGGATAAGCGTTCGGCAACGGGAGTCGGAATAATGCCATTGCTGGTACGTACAAATAAGCGATCATCGAATATGTCGCGTAGGCGCTTTAATTGTTCACTCACAGTTTGCTGGCTAACGCCCAATTGCTCAGCGACTCGCGAGACATTGCGTTCACGTAATAGAGATCGCAGTACGCGTAATTGCTTAAGTTCTAACTTGCCTAGCCGACTTGATGTGCTCATGTTGATACACTCATATAGAAAAACCTGTATCTCTTACAATAGTTACTTGATTTTACTTGTATCCAATACACCCTACCATAGCCACTAATAACTTATTAAACACTTAATTCAAGATTTAGGTATTCGATTATGACAGCCGTAGAGACATTAATATCAACCGATCCAAGTAATGGCGAAGCGGTAGGCTCTGTTGTTATTACTAGCCCAGCCGCTTTAACAGAGAAAGTTAAATTAGCCGCTCAAGCCCAAATAAGCTGGGGACAGCGCCCTCTTCATGAACGCAGCAGCTTGGTTCAACAAGCGTATGCCGCTTTGGAAGAAGCAGAAGAAAGCCTTGCTCTGTTGATTAGCCGCGAGATGGGGAAAGATACTCGCCGCGCAGGCTATGAAGCGAGTGGCACCTTGCACGGAGGTCGCTATTTGGCGGCGGAATCGGCTAAAGCATTCACCCACCAGCGCTTATCCGGTAATAGTGAAATTCAATATCGCCCATTGGGTATTGTCGGCGTAATTTCACCTTGGAATTATCCTTTAGCCATGGCGAACAATTTACTGGTACCTGCGTTAATTGCGGGCAATAGCGTGATTTTAAAACCGTCGGAAGAAACGCCTTTGGTAGCGGATTTGTTGGTTAAAATTCTCAACGAAACCTTGCCAGAAGGTGTATTACAGATCGCTCATGGCGGCGGTGATGTTGGTGAAGCTTTAGTGAAATCGAACATTAATATGATTGCTTTTACCGGTTCTTTGCAAACCGGTCGCAACATCATGGCGAATGCTGCACCTCAGCTTAAACGCTTAGTGATGGAATTGGGTGGTAATGATCCGATGATCGTTTTAGAGGATGCTGATATTTTTGCCGCGGCGCAGTTTGCCGTGGCTTCAAGCTTCGAAAACGCAGGGCAGATGTGTACCTCGACTGAACGCGTCTATGTGGATGCAAAAATTGCCGATCAGTTCGAGCAGGCCGTTGTTAGCATTGCCTCGCAATATAAAGTCGGTAGCTGGCGCGATAGCCGCGTAAACATTGGCCCATTGGTGAATAAGAAACAACATGCAAAAGTAGTTAGCCATATTGAAGATGCCCTTGAGAAAGGCGCACACCTACTCTTTGGTGATAAAAAACCCTTGGCCCCGTTTATTCAACCCACGGTGATTAGTAATATTAATCCGAGCATGAAAATCGAAAGTGAAGAAACCTTTGGCCCTGTTGTTGCCATTGATCGCTTCGCTTCTGTCGACGATGCCATCGCTCGTGCGAATGACAGCATCTACGGTTTAGGCGCCGTCGTATTTGGTAAAGCCGATGCCAAAAAAGTCGCGCAACAATTACAAGCGGGCATGATTGGCATTAACCAAGGTGTCGGTGCTGGCGGTGATGCGCCTTGGGTTGGAGCAAAGCAAAGTGGTTTTGGTTATCACGGTTCAGTTGAAGGCCATCGTCAATTTTCTCAAGTTACTGTGATTAATCACTAATAGGAGCCTGCCCATGAATTCAATAATGAACGCTGTAATAAATAAAGAAGATTTTTATGTGGTCGCCCGCGAAGCAGGTGCGGAAAATCCATCACTGCCAACGTGGGCTAACCACAATAGCAACCCTGCCCTGCTGGCTGATAAAGCGCCTTTAAAGGTATCACGCAAAGACATTCCAGAAGTGCCGGGTGCGTTTCAATTACTCAACGTTTTCACGGCGGAAGAATGTGAAGCGCTGATTAATATTACAGAAACTCTGGGTTATTTACCGGATGCTGCGGTCTCGCTTCCACGCGAAGTACGCCATAATCACAACTTAACGTGGGTTGTCGATGAGGCAACGGACCGTTTGATATGGCAACGCTGTGCCTCTTTGTTCAGCGATCCGGAAAATTTATTTGAAGGTCTTGAAGCCGTTGGCCTGAATGCTCGTTTTCGCTTTTATCGCTATGAAGAAGGCGATTATTTTAAATTTCATACCGATGGCGCCTGGCCTGGCAGCCGCGTCATCGACCGGCAGTTAATCGCTAATGCGTATCCTGATCGCTACAGTGAAATGACGTTCTTGATTTTATTAAGTGAAGATTTTGATGGCGGCGCTACTCGCTTTCGAGTTAACGCTGATGATCCTTACCAGCCTGTTGGCCGTCTTTCACCGATGAAAGATGTTGATATCCGCACCCCGGCAGGTTCGGTATTGTGCTTCCCTCACGGTATGCATCCACTGCATCGAGTGCACAGCTCGGTGCCGATTAGTCGAGGAACTAAATACATTATTCGCAGTGATGTGCTGTTTAAAAGTATGTGACTTTTAGTTATCAAAAACGATTAGCCATAAAGAGTTCTGCCAAGAAGCCGATAGCGTATGTGAACTTAGTTTTTTCACACTTCTTTCACCACTGCTATCGGCTCTGTTTATGGATATACCTAAATTTTCCAGCTACTCCCTGACCCAGCCTTATGCGGCTCAGCCTGCTACTACCCTGTCGACTAAGAATGTGAAAACCGACGACGGTGTGAAGTTAATGCCACCACAGCCGCCTTCTCTTACTCAGCTCTATCAGCCTAAACCGATTTATATTCAGCACTCTATTTCGAATACCACACAAAACAGCGAGCAAACTCAATACTTTGCTAACCAGTTAAACGATGAGGTCTCTAATAACCGTTTTAAAGGCTTAGGGGCTCGCTTTAATGAGCTATTAGATAAGCCGAATGAGCCTTATCAGCAAGAATTACGCCGCTACAGTTACCACTCACAAAATGGCCGCGCGGGTAATGTTGATTTCAGCGAGTTTGAGGTTTCTTCTAAAACGAAGACCCAAGCCTTCAACCTAGATTTAAAAACTAAAAGTGGCGCAACCATTCAATTTTCTATTGAAAGTTTTAAGGGCCATGGAAAAAATCAAGATACCTTAGTTTATGAATTTGAAGATTTTAGTGTTTATAGCGTGGGTCAAGGTGCCAGTTTTCGCAGTACAGAAATCAACTTTGAAGTAGAAGGCGATTTAACCAAAGAAGAAATTAAACAGTTAAAAGAGTTCAGTGAAAACTTAGAAGCGTTTTCTAATACGCTGTTTAATGATGCAAACCCTAGCTTGAAAGCACTCGATCTGGCTTCTTTTGATGTCATTAGCGAGCTGAATTTGAACAGCATGGGTGGCACCAGTAAACCATTAATACTGGAATATAAAAACAGTGACGAAGAGCGATTTATTGAAGTTAATTACGACGGTAATAAAGCGCAAATCGATCTCACTAAACTTGGGCAAATGGTGCATAGCGACCAAAGCAAAAAACAGGTTATCGAACACTATTTAGACATTTTGAGAGACAGTGCTGAGAAAGCTCAAGCCGACGATATTCAGGCACTATTGATGCTAGATGTCTTCGCCGCAGGCTTCGCCATGAATGACGATGAATTAGCACGCGCTAAGCAATTAGAACAAGATCGCACTACCGAATTGGTGGGCCCTGATGCGTCTGATGCAGAAAAGAGCAAAGACGCCCTACTGCCGATTCCTGATTTTAGTTTTCATTTCGTCAGTCATAAAGAAAGATACAATATTGCCGAGAAACCCGAAGAGTATTCAGGTTTTTCTCTCGAGCTATCCCTTCATACTAAACAGGAAACTGAAGGGCCGATTACCTCTACAACGCAGCAACAAGATTTTAAATTGGAAGGTGCTTATTACAAGCCACTAGGATTATTAGAAGCGCCTGATTTTGCAACTCAAACCTACCGCTATAACGAATTTAAGTATGACGTTTCAAATACTGTCACTACCGCGACAGGTAATCAGCAATTGCTCTCTGCCTCGTTAGAAAAAACTCATGATAATTTTGAATCGAGCAAAGACTATTATAAAGGCAAGTTAATTGATAATAAAACGGATGAGACAGGGCCGGAAGCTAAGCTACTCGACTTCACTGAACGCTTGGGTTTAGAAGCTGAGCTAACGCAAAAACAAATTTTGGATGAAGTTTTAATCAATCCTTTTGAGGATCACTAACTTAGAAGAACAAGATACTGGTTGCCTCTATCTAGCTCGTCAACTAAAATTGACAACATGAATATTCCAGATGTATCTCAAAATTTAAAAGCTCTGCTATTTAAACGTTATGAATGGTACGAGCAAGAACTCCTCGTTTCATTAGAAGCACAAGGTGATGTCAGCTTAACCAAGGCTCAAGCACGGGCACTGGCTGTATTAAATGGGCAAAGCAGCAGTATTTCAGCACTGGCCCGCAGCCTCAACATTTCTCGTCAAGCAGCTCATAAAACGGTGGTCCGCTTAATCGATCTTAATTGGATTAAGCTCGAAGACAGCGATAAAGGCAACGAGAAGATCATCCATTTTACGGAGCATGGCCAAAATATGCGGGCTAAAACGAAAGAGCATATGATACGCGTCGAGAATGATATTGCGAACTCGATTGGCGCTGAACGCTATGCGTTGCTGGTTGATATTTTGAATGCCGATTGGGACAGTATCGTAAAAAAAGAGTCTGCTTAGACTAGCTCATAAGCCGACTTAGCTTTCTTAATTGTCGCATACTGTAATAAACAGCCAATAGACCCAATGCATAATCACTGGCCGCTAGGCAGATAGCCGTCGCGGCAAAGCCTGAAGAATACTTCAATGTTTGTATCTTATTCATAAATCACCTCGGTACATCAGTCTAATTAATAAACACCTCTTGAACACTGTTCAAAATAGCTCTATTATTCTGAACAGTGTTTAGAATAATAGAGCTTAATTCATTTAAGTCAATAATTTTTAACAGTGTTCATAATTTAGAGAGTCAATATGGCAAGGCGTAAAGACCACACTCCAGAAGAATTGAAAGCTTGGGTAATCCGTTCTGTGTTAGAGTTTTTGCAGCGGCAACCTGCTCAAGAATTGAGTTTGCGTAAAGTTGCTAAGAGAGTTGATTATTCACCAGGCACCTTGATTAACCTTTTTGGAAGCTATGCCCATCTGCTTTTAGCGGTAAATGCAGCCACCTTAGATCAAATCAGTGGGCGTCTAAATAAGAACTTAGCCGCCTCTAATGAGCTGGACGCTGAACAGCAGCTGTTATTATTTGCTCAAGAGTATTTAGCATTTGCCAGACAGCATACTTTTCAATGGCGATTATTATTTGAACATAGGCTCGATGAAGATGTGCCCGACTGGCAGCAAAATCGCATTAATCAGCTGTTCGAGCTGATTGAAGTGCGCCTAATACAACTTTGCCCACACGCCAAGCCCGCTGAGCTTTTACAAGCCTCACGCACTATTTGGGCATCCGTTCATGGTATTTGTATGTTAGAAGTCGATAATAAGATTTTTGCAGCAGACAGCTCGAATGGACTATCGATTAATGGTGAAAGTATGATTCAATCCTTAATTAGCCATTATTTATCATCATGGAAAGTTTCCTCTAATACCAATACTACCTGTTAATAAGGATATTAAAAATGAGTCAGAACGGTCAATTTTCACTGCTTGGGAAACGACGATTCCTTCCCTATTTTTTAACTCAGGCACTGGGCGCATTTAACGACAATCTATATAAAAATGCGTTGTTATTATTAATCACTTTTGGTGGTATTAGTGCACAGAGTGATTCTGCCTTACTAACCAATTTAGCCGCAGGTTTGTTTATTCTGCCATTCTTTTTATTCTCTCCAATCGCCGGACAGATAGCCGATAAGCTAGAAAAATCTAAACTTATTCGCTGGGTAAAAGGATTAGAAGTCACCATTATGGCTTTGGCCGCTACGGCCATTTTAATGGGCAATATAGGCATGATGATGCTTCTGCTATTTCTTATGGGATTGCAGTCTGCCATTTTTGGTCCGGTAAAATTTGCTCTCTTACCACAGCAGCTTAACGATGAAGAGCTGGTTGGTGGTAATGCCTTGGTAGAAATGGGCACTTTTCTTGCCATTTTAATTGGTACGATTACCGCTGGTATTTTCTTCGATTTTGAGCAAGGCCAATACTGGATTGCCGGGGGTATCGTTTTATTTGCAATCTTGGGATTCTTATCCAGTTTGTATATTCCTAGAGCATCGGCCAATGATCCGCATTTAAAGATTAATTGGAATCCCTTCTCTGAAATGGTAAATACGCTTAAGCAAGCCAGAGAAAACCGTTCTGTTTATTTATCTATTATGGCCATCAGTTGGTTCTGGTTTATTGGTGCAAGTTATTTAACTCAATTTCCGAATTTTGCCCGCGACTATTTAGGCGGTTCTACTCAGGTTGTCACGTTATTATTAACGCTTTTTTCTTTAGGGGTAGCGATTGGTTCTTTATTATGTGAAAAATTATCTGGGCATAAAATCGAATTAGGCATCGTCCCTATTGGCTCTATTGGTATGAGTATTTTTGGTATTGATCTGTATTTTTCGGTATCGGGAATTCAAGTCGTTAACGATATGACAGCCATGGCGTTTATCCAGCAGGTTGAAAACTGGCGTTTAATGTTTGATATCGCCATGGTAAGTGCTTTTGGTGGTTTGTTTGTTGTGCCGCTGCAAGCATTGATTCAACATCGCAGTGAAGAAAAAAATCGCTCTCAAATCATTGCGGCCAACAATATGCTGAATGCTATTTTTATGGTGGCCAGTGCCGCTATTGGCATTTTAGCGTTAGTCGTGATTGAACTTTCTATTCCTGAATACTTTTTAGTATTAGCCTTGATGAACGTTGTTGTCGCGGTGTATGTATATTCACGAGTCCCTGAATTTGTATTGCGTTTTTTCATTTGGATGCTGGGGCATACGCTTTATCGTGTGCAGGACAAAGGGCTCGACAATATTCCAGAAACCGGCCCAGCCGTTTTAGTCTGTAACCATGTGAGTTTTGTCGATGCGATGTTAATTGCGGGATCTTATCATCGCCCTATTCGATTTGTTATGGATCGTAGCATTTCCGAAATGAAAGGATTAAAAACTTTTTTTAAAATTGCTAAAACCATTCCTATTTGTTCTCCTAAGGCCAATATTGAAGTGTATGAAAATGCCTTTAAACGCATTAAAGAAGAACTCGATAACGGTGAGCTAGTCTGTATTTTTCCTGAAGGGAAATTAACCACCGATGGCGAAGTGGATACCTTCAAATCGGGTATTGAACGTATTCTAAAAGAATCTCCTGTGCCTGTTGTTCCAATGGCCTTGGGGGGAATGTGGGGAAGTTTCTTCAGCCATAAAGATGGCCATGCGTTAACAACTCGTCCTCGACGTTTTTGGTCAAAAGTGACGTTAACAGCAGCCCCCTTCCAATCAGCAGAAACAGCGACGGCTCAATCCTTAGAGCATGATGTTAAAACGCTTTTAAGTGAACATTAATGATTAAGACTCCTTGGCTCTCGGTTGCGCTATTAATTCTATTAACGGCCATTGCCCCAACACTTTGGGGCACAACGTATATTATTACGACGGAGTTATTACCCGCTGATAGGCCTTTTATTGCGGCTTTTTTTCGGATTTTCCCGGCAGGTGTTATTCTTTTACTTATTAGCCGCCATCTTCCTAAGCGCCAAGAGTGGCTACGGATCATCATTCTCGCAATTTTAAATTTTGCGATCTTTCACGTGTTATTATTTATCGCAGCCTACCGCTTACCCGGCGGGCTAGCCGCGGTAGTGGGTGCTATTCAACCATTAATGATGATGTTTTTAATCTGGTTTGTGGATAATCGTAAGCCCGCTCATCTTGCATTAACCGCCAGTATTATTGGCGTTTTTGGCATGGCTGCGTTATTGCTATCTCCTAGCTCAACGTGGAATTTTATAGGTATTCTAGCCGCGTCAACAGGTGCGGTATTAATGACCTGTGGGATATTTTTAGCAAGCCGTTGGCGCACCGACATCCCACTATTAGCGTTCACGGGTTGGCAGCTTTTTATTGCTGGAATTTTGCTTGCACCTTTTGCATGGTTTTTAGATCCACACCTGTCCGAACTCACCACGAAAAACTTATTGGGTTATGGCTACCTTTCGTTATTTGGTACCACACTCGCGTATGTGCTTTGGTTTAATGGTATTGCTAAACTTTCTCCTGTGGCAATTTCTTCACTTGGGTTATTAAGCCCTATTTCAGCGGTCATTATTGGTTGGCTAGTGCTTGGACAAAGCATCACGGGTATTGCGCTAGTCGGTTTGATTGCGGTACTCGGCAGCGTTTTGACGGTTCAATGGGCATTGGTTCCCAAATAACTTATGCATAAATAGTAGGCATAATAGGTAACTTATAACTGACATTAATTCGTCATGAAATCAATTTAAGCTCAGGTTCTCATTTACCTTATTTTAAATGGAACCTAGGCTTTGTCATGAAAAAAAATCTGCTAATACCGACCTTACTTGTTAGCGCCCTGCTAACGGCTTGCGGCGCATCCGATTCAGACTCTAACTCGAATAGCGATAATAAACCCGCGGCGCAAAATGCTTCCCCAGAAAGCGCTTCACTCGAAGTTAGCAATATCCAAGTTGGGCCTAGACCCTATTTCTTAATTGATGACTTAGCCACAGACAATCAAAAAAGCCTCGCATTAAAGAGTAAACTTGAAAGTTGTTCTGAAATGCCTTTTAAGAAAACAGATTTTTCAATTGGTCATCGTGGGGCCGCAATGCAGTTCCCTGAGCATACTAAAGAGTCGTACGTAGCAGCCGCCCGAATGGGCGCAGGTATGATCGAGTGTGATGTCACTTTCACGAACGATAAAGAATTGGTCTGTCGCCATTCTCAGTGCGATTTACATACCACCACCAATATTTTAGCGACTAACTTAGCCGATAAGTGTTCCACCCCCTTCTCTCCAAGCGATGGCAACAATCCCGCTAGCGCGAAGTGTTGTACCAGTGACATTAGTCTAGCAGAATTTAAAACCTTAAAAGGCAAAATGGACGGTGCTAATACTTCAGCAACAACCGTTGCAGAATACTTAAAAGGCACCGCTGATTGGCGTACCGACGGTTACGCTAGTCGTGGAACCCTGATGACTCATAAAGAAAGCATTGAATTATTCAAACAGCTGAATGTAAAAATGACTCCAGAATTAAAATCGGCGGCTGTTGTAATGCCTTTTGATGGTTTTAGCCAACAAGATTACGCTCGTAAAATGATGTCGGAATATGAAGACGCGAACGTGCCGGCAAAGAACGTATTTCCTCAATCGTTTAATCGCGACGATGTTTTATTTTGGATTTCTGAAAATCCTACATTCGGTGAGCAAGCTGTCTTTTTGGATGAGCGTATGGACGATCCAAACTTTGTCGCCAGCGCTGAAGACATGAACAATTTATTTGCAAACGGGGTACGTTATGTTGCTCCACCACTATGGGCTTTAGTCGATTTAGACAGTGATCAGCAATTGATTGAATCTAACTATGCCATTTTAGCAAAAGCGGCTGGGTTAAAAATAATCACTTGGACACTGGAACGTTCAGGGCCATTAGAAAATCATGGTGGTTGGTATTATCAGACTATTCGCGAAGCAACCAATAGCGATTCTGATATGTTATTGCTATTAGACTTTTTGGCTCAAACAGTGAAAGTGGAAGGTGTGTTTTCAGATTGGGCGGGAACGGTGAGTTATTATGCAAGCTGCATGAATCTGAAATAACGCTCAAATACTCGAGAAAGCGAAAATAAAAAACCGTTATGTATTTATGCAAAATAAATACATAACGGTGTTTATTAATAATACAAAAGGCTAGTGATTAGCTATTAGTTATTAGGATTCACATACTGAGTATCGTTATTGCTCTCAGCACGCTCCCACATTTGCAAATAGGCTTCGGCAGAATTCATCACAGAATCATAGATACGCGCAGGTGTTTGCTCGCGAATATCTTGAATGTGATCAGCCACTAAACCGTAATGTGCTAGCCCTTCGTTATTCAGATCAAACGTTCGATTACCGGTAACCTGTTTATCAATTTCAATACCTTCTTCTGTCATAAACGGATAAAGCAGAGGAT